>OKRU01003957.1_pt1 | contig 11297 bp, 8 predicted proteins | sample 1601131 | NCBI WGS metagenome assembly OKRU01 (sample SAMEA3541558, study PRJEB24748) | human gut metagenome | biome: human gut; feature: human-associated habitat; material: faeces | place: China | collected 2012 | reverse complement strand
TTCTATACTATTCTACTGCGGTTTTCAACTATTTTTTGCAAAAATCCCCGGCTGTCTGCCCCATTTTTTTCAATCGTTTCCTGTAAAACGCGAGAACTACCGCCTCGAGATACCGTTTCAGGACAATCTGGATCTCTTCTTTTGGATTGATGGGCTTTACAAGGATCGAATATCGAGGTGCACGTCGGTGAACTGCGCGATCTTGAATTTCCCCTCCCCGTTGAATTCCAGAGCGGGCCTCTGCGCCTGCGCCGAGCACCACAAGGCAACGGCGCACATAAGTGTCGTTATCTTTTTCATAAGCAGGTTGGGTTGCTCAGTTCAGTTTCACGCTGCCACTCTTCTCCACGCGGACCGTACGGCTCCGGCCGTCGCCCCACGTCACCGTCAGGTCGAAGGGCACGTTGGTCTCAACGCTCACGGAGGGCGTCTCGCCGGCCGAAGCGCGCCGTTTGACCTTCAGCCCCACGACGCCGTCCGGCCCGTAGGGATAGCGTTCGATGCCGTGGGCCTCGGTATGCTCGATGTCCCACACGATGCGGCCTTCGGAGTAATCCGACTTCACGCCGAGGATATACTCGATGAAGACGGCGATGGGCGGAAGTCCGGTCCAGCCCACGAAGTCCTTGCGTGCCATGAATCCGGGTTCGATCTTCTCCGGGGCGTAGTACTCCCAGAAGGTGCCGGTATTCTTCCACACCTCGAAGACTGCGGCGTAATGGTTCGCTGTCCTTTTTCTAGTGTGCCGAGCATGGCACTAATCTTACTGGTGAAAGTCCGGTCACAGGTATTTACCGCCAAGTGTAGTGAACCACAAGTCGGTACCAGTAATGGTATGGATGAAGGAAGTGGTGTAACAAAGTTCTTGAGCCTACGTACAGAAACTTGATAAGGCGATTAGGTGGGTAAGGTTGCTAGACAAACCAAAGCCCAAAAGGTAAACGTAAACCGAAGTTGTAAATCAAGAGGTTGTGGAACGAAAGATTAGCGTCTTACCTCGGGAGACCCTACTCACATACTGAAAGGTATGGTCGAAAAAGGTTTAGAGAGGGAGTCAGATGATGTCATAGTAGGCGAAAGCCGAAGGACTGAAACGATTTATAGTACGAATCGTTATGTTTAAAATAATACATGAGCCAGAAATCGAGTGGACAGGAAAAGTAGGAACGTAACCGAGGAATACTGTTTATACTTAGAGGGGTGTTATGTATGAATTTTAGGATAAGTCAGAGGAGTAACAACAATGGAATTGATTGAAGTGATCTTGTCAAAAGAAAATCTGAACAGAGCCTATAAAAAGGTAGTTGCTAATAAAGGTGCGAGTGGTGTTGATGGAGTTACTGTAGAAGAACTGGGAGATTATATAAGGGAGAACAGAGAGAAAATCGTTACATCTCTTAGAAACAGAACATATATACCGAAACCAGTCCGAAGAGTATACATTCCGAAAGACAATGGTAAGAAAAGACCATTGGGAATACCCACAGCACTTGACAGAACTATCCAGCAGGCAATAGCACAGCCTATATCTGATATTTATGAAGAGATATTCAGTGACTATAGTTATGGATTCAGAGCCGGAAGAAGTTGTCATGATGCCATTCGACAGGCATTGGAATACTTGAATGATGGGTATGAATGGGTAGTGGATATAGATATAGAACAGTTTTTCGACAAGGTAAATCACGACAAATTAATTCAGATACTAAGAGAACAAGTAAATGACAGTACCACATTAAATCTGATTCGGAAATATCTGAAAGCAGGTGTAATGGAAAACGGCTTGGAAAAAGCAACTATTACCGGTGTGCCGCAAGGAGGTCCTCTTTCAGTCGTATGTTCAAATGTCTACTTGGACAAGCTGGACAAAGAACTGGAACATAGAGGACTTCGCTTTACAAGGTATGCAGATGATGTATTAATTTTCACTAAAAGTGAAATGGCGGCTAACCGGGTGATGAACTCCATAAGTGATTGGCTGGAACGGAAACTATTTCTAAAAGTAAATGCAGCAAAAACGAAAGTAGTCAGACCGATGCGAAGCAAATACCTAGGATTCACATTTCTGAAAAACGGTGGAGAGTGGAAAGTAAAACCTACCAATGAAAAGAAAAAGAAGCTTAAAAAGAAGCTGAGTGAATATCTGAAGAGAGGGAAAGCAATAGCAAGACCTCTTGTGGTTACAATCAAGCGAGTAAATGAGATTGTGCGAGGATGGATTAATTACTTTAGAATCGGGTTGATGAAGCAATTTGTGGAAGAGCTTGGACAATGGCTAAGACACAAAATAAGAATGATAGTCATGAAGCAATGGAAGAAGCCGAAAACCATCTACAGAAACCTAAGTTATCTAAACAGGAAGAACCGAAACGGATTCAGTCAGGAAGATATTCATAAAGTTGCAAATTCAAGACTTGGGTGGTACAGAAGAAGTGGAATGAACGTGGTGAATTTCATTATCAGTAAAGATTTACTTGAAAATAGGATAAAAGATGGAGCTGGTCTGCTCAATCCCTTATCCTATTACTTAGCAAAAGTTGGAATATAAGTTGTAGAGCCGTATACGAGACCCGTACGTACGGTTCAATGGGAGGGGCGAGATAATTATTCTCCCTCTACCCTATTGTCACAGAGCTGTAGGAAATCGGGCAGAACACAGAATCTGACAAGGCTGCTTATAATAATTTTCGTTTCAGCATATCCTCATTGGAAGCATATTTCAGTGCGGTTTCTTTCGTGATCTTTCGCTGTCTGTAGAGCTCAAAAAGACTTTGATCCATAGAGCGCATATGCTCATGAGCAGAGGAGGCAATCACACCGTCGATCTGGTGGATTTTGTTGTCGCGGATCATATTCCGGATGGCGGGATTGAGGCGCATGACCTCAAATACGGGGATAGTATGACCGTTTACGTCTGGGATCAGCTGCTGTGAAATTACAGCCTGCAGCACCATGGAAAGCTGAATGGAAATCTGTCGCTGCTGGGTAGGTTCGAATACATCCACAATACGGCTGATCGTGTTGGCTGCACCGGTGGTATGGAGACTGGAGAGCACAAGATGCCCGGTTTCAGCGGCTGTCATGGCTGTCTGGATGGTTTCATAATCGCGCATTTCACCGAGAAGGATCACGTCAGGACTCTGGCGGAGGGTGGCGCGCAGAGAAACCAGGTAACTTTCCGTATCTGTACAGATTTCTCGCTGGCTGACGATGCATTTGTCATGTCTGTGCATCTGTTGCTTTTTCTGTTATCTTTTCTGTTATTTGTCCTGCTATTTTTCTGTATTGCCTCCTGTGAAAACAGGTTGTCTGGTATCGGGAGTCCAGTCGGCGGTAGTGATGGTTTTCCACGTCAGGATTTCCGGCGAAAATTCTGTCAGGGATTCAGAATCAGGCCTGGAATCAGATTCAGAACCAGCTCTGGAATTGGATTTGGGATCGGACTCAGGAGTAATGGAAGAACCGGAGGCATTTATCCGCATATAATAAGTCTTATGTGACACAGAACAGCGCAGAATATTTTGCAGAATCTGTAAAAGAATTCACATTAAATCCGGTAGCATTAAAGAGTGCAAGACCGAAGACTTATGAAGCAGTAAAGGAAGCTATGGATAAACTTACAGATGACAGAGTTGCCAAAGTAAAGAAAGTTTACAGTATGATCTGGAAATAACAGAGATAAAATACTTCGGTATTATATCATACACACTTATTTTTCAAAAGAAAACAGGAATCCGGGAGCAGAAATGCTTCCGGTTTTTTGTTTTGACTGCTTTTTTCGTGAACAGTAATTTTTTGTTTTTCTTTTGCGATTTTATATCTTTTTATACCTGAAATGTCGGTGAAAATGAGTTGCAGGGAAAAAAAGAAAACAGCTATAATATAGAGGAAGGAGTGGTGGACAGAAAATAAAAAATGTGTTAGTATAAGCCTGTAGTAATTCTGTGAAACATTTTGTGGAATTGTTGTAATATCTGGCGTTCACCTGTCGGTTCCGACAGACTATCCCATTGGCAAAATAGAAAATAATTTATGAAAATATGTAAATTCTGAGAGTCAAACAGCAGAGACAGAAAAAAACAACAAAAGTAGAAGATAACAAAGATAGAAGATAACAAGGATAGAAAATAACAAAGACAGAAGGTACAGTAAGATGCACAGAAACTGTGCAGTGACAATATCGGAACCTGAATAAAAAGATAAAAGAGCAGAGGATTGTTTTATGAGAGAAAAGTATGAATCATTATCACTGGCGACTTTAAAAGAACTGGCAAAAGCCAGAGGACTGAAGGGAATTTCTGTATTAAGAAAGCCGGAACTGATTGAAAGAATGCTCCAGGAAGATGAAAGGGAGAAAGCATCCGGCGAAAACAGAGAAGAACATACAGAAAAGGTTCAGGACAGAAAAACAGAGAAAATACAGGAGCGGCAGGAAGAAAGAGTATCTGAGAGACAGACGGAAAAAGCAGAAAAACCGCAGAGATCAGAAAGAAGCCAGGAAAGAACCGGCAATTATAATAACTACAGCAATAATAACAACTATAACAGCAGCAATAATAATTATAATAACAATAATAATTACAGCAACAATAACTACAATAACAGTAGCAACAACAATAATAACAGCAGTAAAATGTACGAAAAGCCATATGAAAAATCATATGAAAAGTCATACGAAAAAACAGCAGAAAAATCATATGAAAAACCATACGAAAGAAATTATACAAGATCCTATGAAAAAACACAGGGAATGGTACAGCAGGGAAGTGAATCCCATGCTCCGGCGGAGACTGCGCAGTTAGACAGTGGTGAGAAGGCTGATGGTATCCTGGAAGTTCTGCCGGACGGATATGGTTTTATCCGCTGTGAGAACTATATGCCGGGAGAGAACGATATCTATGTATCCCCGTCCCAGATCCGCAGATTCAATTTAAAGACCGGTGACATTATCAAGGGAAATATCCGTATCAAAACACAGGGAGAGAAGTTCAGCGCGCTCTTGTATGTGACTTCTATCAATGGTTTCCATCCGAGCGAAGGACAGAGACGTTATAATTTCGAAGACATGACTCCGATTTTCCCGAATGAACGTCTGGTGATGGAACGACCGGGCGGAACAGTGGCGATGAGAATCGTGGACCTGATCAGCCCGATCGGTAAGGGACAGCGAGGAATGATCGTGTCTCCGCCGAAAGCAGGTAAGACCACACTTCTGAAAGATGTGGCGAAATCCATTCTTCGAAACAATCCGGATATGCATCTGATCATTCTGCTGATCGATGAACGTCCGGAGGAAGTTACAGATATCAAAGAAGCAATCAGGGGAGACAATGTGGAGGTTATCTATTCTACCTTTGATGAGCTTCCGGAGCATCATAAGAGAGTATCCGAGATGGTTGTGGAACGTGCGCGCCGACTGGTAGAGCATAAAAAAGATGTTACGATCCTTCTGGATTCTATTACCAGACTGGCAAGAGCCTATAACCTGATCATTCCGCCAAGTGGAAGAACTCTTTCCGGTGGTCTTGACCCGGCTGCTCTTCATATGCCGAAGAGATTTTTCGGTGCAGCCAGAAACATGCGCGAAGGTGGAAGCCTTACGACTCAGAGACGTTAGCGACGCGCAGACGATGCAGCAGTTCATTGACCGATACATCACATTCAACGAGGTAAACGCCGAGCAAAACGTCAAAAACACGGTGACAAGCGTATTTTTGGGCAAGATGGCGCTGCTGGTCGAGGGCTATGACGAGTGCGCGCTGATCGACGCGAAGCAGTATCCCGCGCGCGGGGTGGAGGAGCCGTCGTCGGGCAAGGTGCTGCGCGGCGCGCACGACGGCTTCATCGAAACGCTTGTCGCCAACGCGGCGCTGCTGCGCCGCCGCATTCGCGACCCGCAGCTTACGCTCGAAGGTCACAAGGTGTCGGACTGCTCGCGCGCGGACGTGGTGCTCTGCTATTTGGAAAACAAGGTCGACAGAAAGCTGCTCGACGAGGTGCGGCAGAAGCTTGCAAAGATCGATGTGCGCTCGGTCTCGATGAGCCAGGAGAGCATCGCTGAGGCGATGATGGGCAAGCAGCAGTGGTGGACGCCGTTTCCTAAAGTCCGCTACTCCGAGCGGCCCGACGCCGCGACGGCCTGCGTCATGGAAGGTGACATCGTCGTGCTCGTGGACAACTCGCCCGCGGCGATGATCCTGCCGACGCACTTTTTCGACTTTGCGCAGGAGGCGAACGACTTCTACTTCCCGCCGCTGATCGGGACGTATCTGCGCATTCTGCGTATCGTGGTGTTCCTGCTCACGATGTTCATCACGCCCGTGTGGTTCCTGCTTGTGAAGGACCCGTTGCGCACGCAGGCAGGGCTTGAGTTTTTAGCCATCGACAGCCACTATTCCGTGCCGTTGCTCGTGCAGCTTCTGCTGGCGGAGTTCATTGTCGATCTATTGAAGCTCGCCTCGCTCAACACGCCGGATGTGTTCTCAAACTCGTTCAGCATGCTCGGCGCGCTCGTGCTCGGCGATTTTGCCGTGCAGGCGCACTGGCTCGTGCCGGAGGTGCTGGCCTACATGGCCTTCGTCGCCATTGCGAACTTCGCCCAGCCGAGCTATGAGCTCGGCTATGCCTTCAAGCTGCTGCGGCTGATGCTGCTGCTGTTTGTCGGCGCGCTGGACTGGATCGGGCTGGTGCTCGGGTGCATCGTGATCGTCGTGCTGCTCGCGACGACGAAGCCAATCGTGGGGAAGGGGTATCTCTATCCGCTCTGTCCGCTCGACAAAAAGGCGCTGCTTGCGCTGCTGGTGCGAAAGCCCATCAGCCGCGACAACACCTGAGGACAACAAAAAAGGCACCCTGCAAAAGCAGGATGCCTTTTTCTTGTTGGTTCATGCGCACAGATGTGCGGCACGAGAAAGTCGTGAGGGATTTTCGATTAGAAAATGCCCTGAGCCATCATAGCGTCGGCGACCTTCTGGAAGCCAGCGATGTTGGCACCGGCGACCAGGTTGTAGCCCAGGCCATAGCGCTCGGCAGCCTCGACGGAAGCATCATAGATGTTCTTCATGATGGACTCCATCTTGGCGTCGACTTCCTCAGCGCTCCAGTAGATGCGCTGAGCGTTCTGAGCCATTTCGAGCTCGGAGACGGAAACGCCGCAGGCGTTAACAGCCTTGGAAGGAGCGACGGTGAGGTGCTTCTGCTCCATCAGGAAGGCCAGAGCATCGTTGGTGGTGGGCATGTTGCCGACCTCGATGTAGTAGGGAACGCCGGACTCAGCGATCTTCTTGGCCCACTCCATGTTGACGTCGTTCTGGGTGGCGGCGGGCATGTAGACATCGACGTCCTTGACACCCCAGCACTTCTGACCCTCGACGAACTCAACGCCGAACTTGTCAGCATAGGGCTTGCAGTGCATCGGGTCCTTAGCGCGCATCTCGAGGATGAAGTTGAGCTTCTCTTCGCCGCAGACACCGTCGGGGTCGTGGATGTAGCCGTCGGGGCCAGCGAAGTAGGTGACCTTACCGCCGAGCTCGTCGATCTTCTTCATGATGCCCCAGCCCACGTTGCCGTAGCCGGACATAGCGACGCGGATGCCCTTGACTTCCTTGCCGTCGTGCTTGAGGACTTCACGCAGATAATAGACGGCGCCGAAACCGGTCGCCTCGGGACGGAGGATGGAACCACCGGTGCAGATGGCCTTGCCGGACATAGCGCCGAACTCGGCAGCGCCGACGATGCGGCGATACTGGCCGTACAGATAACCGACCTCGCGGCCGCCGACACCAACGTCACCAGCGGGGCAGTCGATGTCCTGACCGATGTGACGATGGAACTCGGTCATGAAAGCCTGGCAGAAGCGCATGACTTCGCCGTCGCTGCGGCCGATGGGGGAGAAGTCGGAACCGCCCTTGGCGCCGCCGATGGGCAGGCAGGTCAGAGCATCCTTGAAGGTCTGCTCGAAGCCGAGGAACTTGATGATGGAAAGGTTAACGTTGGAAGCGAAACGCAGGCCGCCCTTGTAGGGGCCGAGGGCCGCGTTGTACTGCACGCGGTAACCACGGTTGACGTGATACTGAAGGTTATCGTCCATCCAGACAACACGGAACTCGATGGTGCGCTCGGGCTCGACCATGCGCTCAAGCAGGCAGGCCTTCTCGTACTCGGGGTGGGCGTTGATGACCGGCTCGAGGGAAGACAGGACTTCTTCGACGGTCTGCAGGAATTCGGGCTCATTCGCGTTCTTGGCCTTGGTCTCGGCAAGAACTCTCTCAATGTAAGCGTTCATGATAAGTAGCCTCCTCTAAAATTACCCTGAAAATCAGGGCTTGATGGTTCAGCCATCTTGTCTATGAGTTTATCACCAAAGGAAAAAATTCTCAAGCAAAACGCTATTGGCGCTGTGCAAGAAATTCTTTCTGACTTTTTGTGCATTTGGCAGAAAAATGGACAAAAAAACTTTAACTTTTTTAATAAAAGATATTAAATTGCTGCAAGCTGTCTTTCAAAGCAGTCATTTTATCGAGAAAAACTGGTCGCAATCTTGCATTTTTGTGCAATGCATTCCAAAAAGAGATAGGGGTGTCGCCACCCCTATCAAAATTTGTAATAGAAAGTGCTTTGCCGCCGCTTTACGGCATTTCCTGTGCGTTTTCGACGGGATCCGCGCTGTCCTCAGTCGAAACGCTCGTTTCTACGGGCGGTGCGCTCTGGGCGCTGCCATCCAGCAGCTCGACGTCGGACGCTTCGATCCAGTTTTCCGTGACGTAGCCGTCGCGGTAGTAGACGCACACGCGGTCGCCGACGTTCAGCAGCGGCGCATAGGCGACCTCAGCCGCGCTCATGCGCACGGAGAAGGCGCTTTCGCCGTCAAAGCGCAGGAAGTAGATGCTGTTGCCATCTACGACCGCCGTGCGGATCTCGGCGATCGTGCCCTCGACGCTCTTATAATCGCTCGGCGTGACGTCGATGGAGCCCTGATCGTCGGAGATGAGGTTATTTTTGAGCAGCATTTGACGGTAGTTCGCCTCGCAGTCGGCGACCGTCGCGCCGATGGCGACGATCTGGTACTGGTTGACATTGACCATCGCGTACATCTTGACGAGCTCGCTCGCGTCCTTGAGCGCCATGAAGTACGTCGGCTGCTCGGCGATGTTCAGCAGCAGCGGGAACGTCGCGTTGTAGCGCAGGTTCTGCACCTGACCCTCGGCGCTGTCCATGGCGCTGTACTCTGTCGCGCCTGCGCAGGGATAGTACTTTGTCTCCTTTGTGCGCTGGTTGGAGAGCAGGAAGCCGATGTTGCTCTCGTCGCCGCCGACGCTCGTGACACCCGTGTAGAGATAGACGTCGTCGCCCTCGGCAAGGTAGTTGTAGCCGTCGGTCGTGACGGTCACGTCACGCTGGCCGAAGATCGAATTCCAGAAGCCATTGTGATACTGGCCATAGTAGTCATACTGCTCGATGATGAGCTCGGCGGAGTAGACGTGGTCGACCCACGCGGGCGGCTCTTCATAGTATTCGCTCTCGCCCGTGATGGCGTTGACGAGCACCGCGCCGTGGTTGTCCGTGCCGCCGAACAGGCCGATGGTCTTTTCCTTCTTGGCGCAGACCCAGTAAGGCGTGCCGTCCTCGTTGATCTCGAAGACCGGTTCTTCAAACATATAGGTCGGGTACGCGAAGCGCAGATGACGGTAGAGGTTGCGGGAGAAGTGCTCGGCGGTCGTGTACTTCATGCCCTCGTCAAGGCGCACGACCTCGACGTTCTGCGTGACCATGTCGATGATAAGGTAGGCGGGCAGCCCCTCCGAGCGGTTGTTGAACCACTTGATGATGTCGCCGTAGCGCAGCGGCGTGACGCGCACGGGGCGGCCATGGTAGTTGATCTGCGTGTAGTTTTCCGCGACCTCGAACTGCGAGACCATGTCGGCCAGCTCGCCGAGCTTGCGGTCGCCGAGCTTTTCGGCGCTGTCGCGGTCGAGCATCGGGATGCGGTCATACGAGACCTCTTCAATTTCGCTTGCAAAGCTGCCGCTGTCGATCGGCAGCAGCGCTTGATAGTCCTTGGCCCGCAGCACGACCCACGATGTCAGCGCGCCGACGAGCGCCGTGACGATCATCAGCGCCATGACGATAAAGGGCACGGTGCACTGCTTTTTGACGAACGTGAAGTAGCCCTTGGCCCCCGTGCCCTGAAAGCCGGAGGTGAAGAGCGCGCAGATGCAGTACGTGACGCAGAGCAGCAGCACGAAACCGTAGAACTCTTCGGCATGCAGGTTGATGGCGGGCATCTGCACGTAGAAGAAGACTGCGCCGACAAGCAGCGTGACGAGCGTGTTGACCGCGATGCGGCCGCCCTTGCTGCCGATCGACTTGCGGGGCTTGCGCTCGCGTTTGGGCTTGGGCGCGGCGTTCGGGTCGAACTGAAAGCCGCCGGCGTCCGAGCCGGAAAATTTGATATCCATAGAATATTTCCTTTCTGATGAAATGGGAACGGTGCTTATTTTTATAGTATACCGTGATTGCCCCATAAAAACAAGGGCGGGGCAAAAATCGTACACCGGCGGATTGAATAGTGAAAATACAAGAGCGGAAAAGCGATTGTGCATATCACACGGAAAAGTGGTCGATGGGTCGTATACAGTGGCTAAAAATGCAATTTGCCGCAACTTGGACTTGCTATTTTCATTTTGTCTCGTTATCATGGCAGTAGAGCGGCATGCGCGTGCCGCCCAATATCGAACGAAGGAGAATTTGTATGAAAAGATTGTCTCTGAAAGCAACGTCCCTGATCCTGGCACTTGTTCTCGCGCTCAGTCTCTCCGTCACCGCCTTCGCAGATGATAACGCCGCTTCGATGACCCGCGCCGAAGTGACGCAGGAGGTCATCAAGAACATGGGCCTCGCCGCACAGGCGGAAGCGAGCGCCAAGGATGCGAGCGCATTCAAGGATGTTGCCGAGGGCAGCAAGTTTGAAGGCGCGATCAACCTCGCCTGCTCCAAGGGCATTGTCAACGGCGTCAGCAAGGACGCATTTGCGCCCGCCGCAGCCGTTACGCAGTTGGAAGCGGCCGCGATGATCCTGCGCAGCACCGGTCTGGACAAGGCGCTGCTGAAGGATTGGCCCGCGGACTATGATGATATGGCCGTCTGGTCCGGCCTGATGGACGGCCTGACCTACGAGGCGTCCAAGCCCGTGACGACGGCGATGCTCGAGCAGATGCTCAAGAATGCCGCGGCGATCGCGGACAAGCCGGTCATCGGCATCAGCTGGTCCTATAACGGCCAGAATTACGACTCCCACA
>OKRU01003947.1_pt1 | contig 11322 bp, 10 predicted proteins | sample 1601131 | NCBI WGS metagenome assembly OKRU01 (sample SAMEA3541558, study PRJEB24748) | human gut metagenome | biome: human gut; feature: human-associated habitat; material: faeces | place: China | collected 2012 | reverse complement strand
TTTCGTATTGGGGACGGTTCTTTTCGCGAAAAGAACCGTCCCCAATACGAAAAAAATTCACTCTACCTCTTTCTTCTCTTCTAACAACGCATTTCTTATAGCAATATTAACAAGCAAACAAATTGATATTCTATATTTATCTTTTAAAACATATAAACCTTCAATCAAACTTTCCCTAATTAAAAATGACCTTGAAACATACGATTTATTTTTTCTCTCATAAACTTGAATCTCTTCTTTTTCTATAAGTTTCTCAATTGATGCATTTACAAGTTTACTTATTGATGCTTCATACACATTTTTTGACAAATATTCAAGCTCACTATATAGTTCTTCATCTATATCTAATGACCTGCTTATTAAATTTTCTTTTTTATAGAACCTACTAAAATAAGCCATCTTACCCCCACCTTTTTGGTTAGATTATATACTTTTATTCTGTATTAATAAATCACTATCCAATATATATTTTGGCAACTATTAGTAGTGGTTACTTTTTCTTTTATTTTTTTATATAATAAAAATTATTTTTTTATAAAGGGTGTGTTAATATGAATAGTAAGTTATACCAAAGATATTTGTCTTTAAAAATTGAAAATTCTGAACTTTTATACTTATTCAAATCTAAAAATTATTATTTTTTTATCGCTGATGATGCATTAAAAGTTTCTCCTTTGCTTAATTTAAATTTGACTAATTTGAATTCAATTATTGTTAAGTGTGGGTTTTCGTTAAATTTCTCAGAAAGATATTTTAAAAAATTAGATAATTTGAAAATTGATTATAAAATTGTTCCTTTGCCAGAAGATATTTTTAATTATGATTTAGAAAGATGTTACAATTCTACAAAGCTTAATGATTTTTTATCAAATTTTTTAGATGTTAAAATAAATGAATTATCAATTTCTCAAGCTTATGATTTGCTTAGAGATTTTCAAAAAAAATTGAAACGTTGGTATAAGTATTGATTTTACATAATTAATCAAAAGTGTTATAATATAAGTATCATTCCCTGGTACCCGGAATAAAACTGGTACAAGCATAATACAACCTCGTATTATGTTTTATAAGGAGGTTATATGAAAAAATTTTCATTGGTTTGGAACAAAAACAAACGTAAAAAAAGGTTCGAAGAAATCGACCGGATAAGGCAGCAATCTTTCGACTCTTCTGAAAGAACAAAAGCCAATCTTTCTTTGTGGCTAAAAAAAGATGGATGGGACTTAAGTGATTTTGTGACAATCTTAAAAAGTTTGGGGTTGTATAAAAATCTTGAATCAATTGAGGAAATCAATAATTCAGCTTTTTTTATTAATACAAACAGTACTACGCTAAGATTGTTACTTAAATCCGGGAAGCATTCCTCAACAATTACTTTAGAAGATTCTTTATCTTCCAGAACTTACTCTGTTACAAGAAATTACAAGAATACTCCTGTGTTAACATTGGATAAAAAAACACTTTTTAAACCAGGAAAAAATCTTACCTGTGTATACTCTAAAACATCATTTTTTTATTCACTAATCACAGCAGAATATTCTTTGGACATTGAGCTATCTAAATCATTATCTGAGAAAGCAGAGAACTATTTGCTTAACTTAAGACCTGATGAATATGTCTTTGATGTTTCAGTTGTATGGGATACTATCATTCAAATTGATTCACTTTTCAATTCCCCTATACATATATCTTGTTCTAAGATTGTACCTGATGGAGTTTCCAAATTCACGAGCAGATTACAATCAGATCAAAACATAATAGTCTATACTTTGACTAAAAATGACGGAGCTGTTATCAGTGCTTTTTCTTCTGGTGATTGGGAATGGACTTCGCCGGATGAAGGTATTAAAATCTTCTATTCGAAAGATGATAATAATTTCAAATATGTATATGAAGGTCCACAAAGTTCAATTCCTGATTTTTCCGAGCTACTAACTCCAATAAAAAAGGAAGTCGAAAAAATGAAAATGATTTTTCGGGAGTAATTAATTCTGAAATAAAAAACACCCAGCTAGTGCTTGCCGCACTTGCTGGGTGTTTTTTAAGACTACTATATTTTCGATATATCTACTCATACCTCATCTTAAAATTTATATTTACCACTTAAGGATGGAGTAAACCCCTTTAATATTCTAACATTTCACTGTATATATCTCGTAAGACATATAATCTCGAATGATATTAGAGCACGACACGGAACCCGATGTTGATGTTGCAATCGTCAACTCTTATGTTACCGTCGCGGCGAGAAACTGGTGCATTGTCCCCATTGTTGTTGAAGCTACCACCACGAAGGACGGCCCAACGCTAGTCCTAGTTTACCCCAATTTAATATATAAATCGAAGCTTTTTATAAGCTTCGATTTTTGTTTTTATTTCCTTGTTTTTTTGCTTTTTTCATCTCTATACCCTCATGTACTCTATTCCAGACTTACAGGGGTCAGTGCCTCTATTGGATGTAAAGCACGACACGGAACCCAAGGTTGAAGAAGTAAGCGCCTACAGAATAGCTGCCGTAGCGGTAAGAAACTGGTGCATCGTCCCCACGGTTGCTGAAGCTACCACCACGACGGACGGCGTAGTTCGTTGCGTCTGTAGCTTTTGAATCGTGTTTTCCTGTTTCTGTTGTCCATTCCCACATATTCCCTGCCATATCATAAATGTTATTTATTTTTGTTTCCTTCGCTGACCCTGTTGCTAATTCTTTTCTTATAGTATAATTGTAATTTGTATCATCATAAGTAGATGCTGCAAATTCATATTTTGATGGTCCTGTTGAAGCAGTTACAGCTTCTGCTCCAGATTTTATAGGTCCTTTTATATATTTTGTAGCAATTGTCCAATAATCATTAACACTTGTATTTTTACGAGATCCATATCTATGAGCTGCATATAATGCATTTGATAAATCTATTTTATCATTGTTATAATAATTTCCATAGTTTGAACTATCTAGTCCTATTCCTTTATAACTTTCATTTTTTACCATCCATTGTACTACTGTATCCCAAGCATAACTATCAACCAATTGACTTGTTACTACTGTACTATTTTTGTACATATTAGCTGATACTGTCTTAGCATTTGCTTGTGATATATAATTCCAACTTTGATTATTTTTCTTACTTACAGGTATATATTGGTCTGTATTTTTCTTGCTACTTGTTTCATATTTAGCACCATTTGTATTAGCATAAAATGGTGCATTACTTGGCACTCCTGCTTCATATCTTGCTATATAAAATCCACCATAAGTATCAACACTTGATGTTTTTCCACCATCATCTGACCAAGAACCTTTTATTGGTGAATAAATACCGTTTCCGTTGCTATCTGTTCCTGATTGGTAATTTGTATACCACCATTGTTTGCTACTATAATTATCCTTCCAAGTTTTAGCTAAACCATTTTTTTCTTCATATATTACACCTTTATCCCCACTACAAGGCACCCAAACAAATTGATTTCCACCTTTAGAATTGTTATCGTCATCTCCATATCTATCAGATATTACAAGTCCTGTTGATGGTTTTCCTGTCACATAATAAAATCCGTTTGGTATAGCAGCCTTCATCGATGTATCATTTTCTTCTATAACCAATCTAACTTTTCCAGTTGATAATAACTTTTTACTTTCTGTGTCATCATCTTTAACTGTTGAAACAGTTATTTGTTTCATATTGTCATTTTCAATTTTTGTTTTTTCGCTTTCATTTCCTATTATATCCACAATATTATATTTTTTTCCATTATACTCAAGTGTTCTTTCAGCTTGATGTACAGTTATTTTGCTTCCTTTATCTTCTGCTAATTTTTTCAAAACATATTCGTCTTCTCCAACTGAATCATTTCCTTGGTAGTAGTCCATTAAGCATTCTGTTGCTTTTAATTGTAGATATTCTAAATCTGAAGCACTATCTGTGCTTTCTTTAGCCTTTGCGGCATTTGTTAAAATTCCATTTTGACCTGTTAGCATTGACACACTAACACCTGCCAAAATAAGTAGCACTATTATTGTTACTACTAGTGCAATTAGTGTTATTCCCTCATTCTTTTTCTTCATGTTTTTCTATCTCCCTTTCTTTTGATTATTGATATTACATAGATTATCATAAAAGATTTTTAATGTCAATAGGAAATTCGACAATTTTCCGAATATTTTTTTATATTATTTTAGTCCATTTAATCATTACTTTTATGCATATATCATTAGTATAATTTATGCTTTTATATAATAAAAAAATAAAATGCAGAATCAAGTATAACTTAAATTCCACATTTTATTTTTTAATATTTTTTAGCTTCATTAATCTTTTCTGTATAGTTTTTTACTATTTTTTCTTTAAATTCTTCATCTTTTACATATTTCAAATTTATATCAACATTTACTATACTAGACTCCATAGATGAAAATGCATATTTTTTACAAATTTTAAAATCACTTTCTAGCATTCTATTCCCAACTTTTTCAAGTCTACTTACAAGTTTTAGTGTTTCCAAAGAATCTTCCATAACTGTATTGCAAAATAAAACACACTCTTTGCTTGCTTCTTCTAGTTTTTCTGGTTCTTCTTTTCTTACTTTAAATGCTTTTAATAATTTATCTAGCACTACTCTGTCCTCATCAATTACTTTAAGTGCCTTTTCTCTCAAAACCTCTGCTTCTTTTTTTATTTTTATAACTTCATCTTGCACATTTTCATATTTCTTTTTTCCTATAGTCAAATTACAAATATAGCTTATTAATGAATCTGTAATTGAAAGTACCATTCCGACAGCACTTCCTCCTGCAAGTTCAATCTCAGGATTTTCTAAATCATCTAATATTGGTCTTATTTTCTCGTTGTATAAAATCATTTTTTTCTCCTTATTATCCAATTTTCTTCTGCTTTTATAGGTAAAATCATTTTTACCTGTTGTCCTTGTTTTCCTGGATTTACAGTATCTATTTCCTCATCTGTTTCAATATCCCATAATTTATCAATTGTAAATTTAACTGGCTCTAGCTCTCTCGGAACTAAAATTTCTAATTCATCTCCAACAGATAATTTATTTCTTATTTCTATTATTGTTTTTTCATCTTTATTTTCAATTACTTTTCCACCAAATTCGTAATTTGCATTATATTGCTTACCTTCATATTCTTGAATATCTTTATTTTCTCTACTATTAAAGTAAAATGTTGTTAATCCTCTTGTTTTTATTTTCTCAATTTCTTTCATATATTTCTCGGCATCATAATTTTCAGGATTCTTCATATAATCATCAATTGCTGCTCTATATATACTTACAATACTTGCTATATAATATTCTGTTTTTAATCTTCCTTCTATTTTTAGACTATCTACACCCATATCAATTATTTCTGGTAATTCGTGTATTAAACATAAATCTTTTGAGGAAAGAATACTTGTTCCATGCTCATCCATTTCTACTGGCATTAAATTACCTGGATTGTTTTTTTCTTCTAAATATACATTATATGACCATCTACAGCTTTGTGCGCAACTTCCATAATTTGCACTTCTTCCACATAAGAAATCACTTAAGAAACATCTTCCAGAATACGAAAAACAAATTGCTCCGTGAATAAAGATTTCTATTTCCATTCCTTCTGGTTTATTTTCCATTATGTATTTTAGTTGATTCTTATCCATCTCTCTTGCCATAATCATTCTTTTACATCCTTGATTATACCAAAATTTGCAGGCTTCTAAACTTACCAAATTACTTTGAGTACTAACATTTACAGGTACACTTGGTGCATATTTTAAAATTGTACTTATTACTCCTGGATCTGCTGCTATTATGCCATCTGGTTTTACTTCTTCTAGTTTTTTGCACATTTGTTTTATTTCTTCGTAATCTGTATCAAATGCATATATATTCATTGCTACATACACTTTTTTTCCAAGTTTATGAGCATATTCTATTGTTTTTATTAAATCTTCATCATCTATTGCTGCTCTAGACCTTAAAGATAAACTTGCTGTCCCACAATACACTGCATCTGCTCCATATAAGAATGCTATTTTTGCTTTTTCAAAAGACCCTGCTGGTGCTAATAATTCTACTTTTTTCATATTTTTACAAATCCTTCCTTTTTTTGTTCATATATTAGTATACTATCAAAATACGAAATTTTCAAGCAACTATAGACTTTTTTAAAAATTTGTTGTATAATAAATAGAATTGGAAAAATTTTACATTATTTTAAAAGGAGGAAATCTATGGATAAAACTAATATTAGTGATTTAGAAAAACTTCAATATTTACAATTAAAAATTCACGAAGCCACATTAGAATGTATAAATACTTATTCATTAGCAGAACAAAAAGATTCTTTGTTTTACACTTTTCTATCATTAGTATTTATGCGTTTTAGAGACTCTATAGATACCAGTGTTGCCAATCCCGCTAGATTAAAAGCAAATCAAAGTGTTATAGATAATATTGAAAAAGAAGTTTTAAAAAAGATACCAAATAAATTACCAAAAAACTATAATTTAGAAGATATAGATAAAATGACAACCAAAATAGTTCAAGCTGTTTGTAAAGATTATTTAGGTGCTACAATTGTTTTCCACTCAAAAAACAACTGTAGTACTTATTGTGAAGAATCTGATGACCCTTATGTACAAGCTCTATATAAATCGCTTCTAACTACTGAGGAATATCTTAGGAGTAACGAAAAACTTCATACACCAACTCTATTTTCAAAAATGTATCACCATTTTCAAAAAATAGATATTTCAAACACTTTTATAGATGATAATCCAAATCCATTAGCACCACGAAAAGTAAAACCCTTGGACTTAAAAAATATAGATACAATTGAAAAATATTATGATACAAAAATAGCTTTATTAACCTTACTAACAAATCACAGTATACCTTGTACAGAATCTACAGATGGCAAAAAGCACAAATATTGTGTTAGTGAATTAGATATTCCATATTTACAATTAGTTAAACAAACTATGGATTTAAAACCACAAAGTAAAGATGAGGCTATTACAGATTTATTAAAATTAGCACGCGAAAATTATTTTAAGGAATATATTCCTTTTGATGAACAACTCGTTTCTGTTTTAAAAGAAAAGGATATCGCTAAACAAAATCCGTTATATTGTACTAAAATATCTGACTCTAAAATAAAGAAACAATATACGCAAGAACTTATAAATCTTAAGAATAATTTAAACCAATTAAAAAATGACAGATTGCTAAACTATATTTTAACACTTGAATTACCAAATATTTTTAAGGAATTATCAGAACACCCCAACCTAAATGTTGAAATAAAATCACATAAAGAACGTGCAAAATCAAGTGGTTTTTATGCTTGTTATTATACAATAGAATTAAACGGAATTCTTGTTGGTGAAGTATTAGGTAATTCCGAATTTCGATATAATTTATCTAAAGAAGGGTATGCTGCTCATAATACAATGTATAAAAAATCATTTGATATTAAACCTTTATTTGAATTACGTGCCTTTCCTTTTCAAGATTCTAGGCAAGCTAAAGAAAAATTAGATTTTTATTGTGATTTTTTAAGTACCCTTAGTTTGAACGATGTAAGTGGTTACCACATATCAAAAGAAGATAAAAAAGCTCTAAAATACTTAAAAGAATTAGTAAATTATGCCGAGTCCCAAATTAAAGTAAAAGATAACATAACCATTCAAAATGGCCAGACAATTTACCAAATGCCATTTTTTGATTATATGACAAGTATTATAGAAGCCAAAGGAGCAAAATATGTTACAATTTACCCAGCACATATTGTTGAACATAATCAAGCCATTGCCGTTCCACAAAGTCCTCTATATTCTCTTGAAAATTTACTAAAATCTCGTATAGGCTTTTCTACTTTGGCAAATATGGTTAGAGAGAAATATGTTCATATTGCTACAACTGAAAAACACGATAAACTTCTTGCAAGCTCAGCAGTTAGGTCGTATTCATCAACTTTAACACCAAAGTATGACCTTCCAATTGATAATTTATCTATCAAAGAAATTGAAGAAAATTATGAACCCCTTGATGTTGATTTTCATCCTATGGGGCAATATAATGATGATGAAAGATAACCTCTTTTTTCGTGAAAAGAAACGGTCCCAATGGAAAAAGAAACGATTTTTTCGCGAAAGGAAACGGTCCCAATAAAAAATAGCCTATGATTTTATTATCATAAGCTATTTTTTTATTATTTCATTTTTGTTATAGCAAGTCCATCTCCAACTTCTAAAATTTCAGTATCTAGAAGTGGATTTTCTGTTGTTTCTGCAATATATTCTCTTAAATTTCTTACAGCTGTACGTTGTTTATGTTTATTATAGTCACTCATTACATAACCTTTATACAAAATATTATCTGCAAATATTGTGCCATTTGGAGCAAGCATTCTTAGAGCTTCTGCTAAGAAAAATGGATATTTTCCTTTTGCCGCATCAATAAATATCATATCATATTTTTCGTTAAGAGTCGGTAATATTTCAACCGCATCTCCAACATAAATATTTATTTTATCTTCTAGTTCCATATCTTTTATGTTTTTCTTAGCTTCCTCTACTCTTTCTTCATCTCTTTCAATTGTATCTATCTTTCCATTATCAGATAGGAAATCTGAAAAGCATATTGCCGAATAACCAACCGCTGTACCTATTTCCAATATTTTTGATGGTTTATTTTTAATCATTCTTTTTTCTATTTCTTGTAATGTATCATCCATTATTATAGGAATATGTTCTTCTAATGCTTTTTGTTTTATTTGTTTTAATTTATCTTGCTTCATTTGAATTACTTCTTTCTTTATCTCTTCTTTTTTCTTCTTCTTTGTACCATATTATTATATTATCAACAGATATTGATGGGAATTCACTAACTATTTTTTCAATTGCATCCTTCATCGGCATTTTTTCGTCATATATATAATGGAAAAATGTTAATCTTGGACCCAAATGTGGTTGTTCATTTTTCATTCTTTCAATCATTTCTTTTCTTCTTAAATATTTGTCCGCATTGTAATTAGCTATTTCTGCAGCTGTTATTCTATGCATTTTGAACGACCTCCTACACTATGATTATTTATTATTTCTTGCCATTCTTTCTCTTTCTTTATTATTTAAAATTTTCTTTCTTAATCTAATTGATTTTGGAGTAACCTCAACAAGTTCATCATCTTGTATAAATTCAATAGCTTTTTCCAAACTCATTTGAATTGGTGGAACTAAACGAAGTGCATCATCTGCTCCTGAAGAACGTGTATTTGTTAAGTGTTTTTCTTTACATACATTTACTGCTAAATCTTCTCCTCTTGAATTTAGGCCAACTATCATTCCCTCATAAACATCTACACCTGCACCAATGAATAAGTCTCCTTTTTCTTGTGCATTATATAGACCATAAGTTACAGATTTTCCAGTTTCAAAAGCTACTATTGTTCCTCTAACTCTTGCTACAACTTCTCCTTTAAATGGTTCATATCCCTTAAACATACTTGCCATTGTTCCCTCACCTTTTGTATCTGTAAGGAATTCTGTTCTATATCCAATTAATCCTCTTGCTGGAATATTGAATTCTATCTTTGTATGTCCATCTTCAGCTGGTTCCATATTTACCATTTCAGCTTTTCTTCTACCTAATTTTTCAATAACAGTTCCTACTGAATCATCTGGAACATTTACAACTAATGTTTCTATTGGCTCACATTTTACACCATCAATTTCTTTTATAATAACTTTCGGACGAGATACTAAAAGTTCAAATCCTTCTCTTCTCATTGTTTCTATTAATACAGATAAGTGTAATTCTCCTCTTCCTGATACTATAAATGAATCAGGTGATGCTGTTTCTTCAACTCTTAAGCTTACATTTCTGTCTAATTCTTTGAATAATCTATCTCTTAAATGTCTTGATGTTATGAATTGTCCTTCTCTTCCAGCAAATGGTCCATTGTTTACACTAAATGTCATAGATACTGTTGGTTCATCAATATCTACAAATGGTATTTTTTCTGGATTATTGAAATCACATATTGTATCTCCAATATGAATGTTTGGAAGTCCTGCTAATTCTATAATATCTCCAGCAGATGCTTCATCAACTTCTACTTTCTTTAATCCCATATGTGTATAAACTTTTGCTACTTTTCCTTGTGATATTTTATCATCTTTTTCACAAATGCTTACTGGCATACCAACTTTTATTGTTCCTCTTTCAAGTCTTCCTACTGCAATTCTTCCTACATAATCATCATAATCAATGTTTGATACTAACATTTGTGCAGGTCCTTCTACATCACAGTTTGGTGCTTGAATTGTGTTTATTATTGTTTCAAATAAACATGTTAAATCTCCATCTGGATCATCTAAATTTAATTTTGCAACTCCATTTTTTGCTGATGCATATACTACTGGGAAGTCTAATTGATCATCATTTGCATCTAACTCTATAAATAATTCCATTACTTCATCTAATACTTTTTGTGGTTCTGCACCAGGTCTATCTATTTTGTTTATTACTACAATTGGTTTTAAATTCATTGCTAATGATTTTTTTAATACTTCTCTTGTTTGTGGCATTGCTCCTTCAAATGCGTCTACTAATAAAAGTACTCCATCAACTGTTTTTAAAACTCTTTCTACTTCTCCACCAAAGTCAGCATGTCCAGGAGTGTCAACTATATTAATTTTTATATCTCCATGCATTACTGAAGTATTTTTTGAAAGTATTGTTATTCCTCTTTCTTTTTCTTGGTCATTTGAGTCCATTACTCTTTCTGCTACTTGTTCATTATCTCTAAATACATGGCTTTGTCTTAATAATGCATCTACTAATGTTGTTTTTCCATGGTCAACGTGTGCTATAATTGCTATATTTCTTATATTTTTGTTATTCATTTTTATTTCCTTCCTTTTATTACTTTGATTTTTGCACTATTCGTGTTTTGTTTTTATTAACATTTTTATTTTTCTTTACTTAATTTTATTATCTCTTCCATTATTTCTTCTGTTATTTTATCAAGTTCTTCTTTATCATTTTTATCTCTATCACTAAAGTCCATTGGTTTTCCATATCTAATTGTCATTTGTTTAAATGGTTTTTCACCTCCACTTATTCCTACTGGAATAACTTTGGCACCAGTTCTAACAGCAAAAAATGCAGCACCATCTTTTACTTTTTCACCTTTTTCTATCCCATTTCTTGTTCCTTCTGGAAATATCCCTAATATTTCTCCACTTTTTAGAGCCTTTATAGATCTTTTCATTGCATCAATGTCATTTTTTTCTCTGTTTACAGGAATTGTATCTCCTA
>OKRU01003943.1_pt1 | contig 11331 bp, 9 predicted proteins | sample 1601131 | NCBI WGS metagenome assembly OKRU01 (sample SAMEA3541558, study PRJEB24748) | human gut metagenome | biome: human gut; feature: human-associated habitat; material: faeces | place: China | collected 2012 | reverse complement strand
AAAAGGATTTGCTTCGCTTTCTGACTGCCGGATCGGTGGATGATGGCAAATCGACCTTGATAGGCCGATTGCTGTTTGATAGTAAGAAAATATACGAGGATCAGTTGGATGCCTTGGAGCGTGACAGCAAGCGTATGGGCAACGCCGGCGAGCATATCGACTACGCTTTGTTGCTGGATGGCTTGAAGGCCGAGCGTGAGCAAGGTATCACGATCGATGTGGCTTACCGTTATTTCAGCACGAACAACCGTAAGTTCATCATCGCCGACACCCCGGGGCACGAGCAGTACACCCGGAATATGATCACGGGTGGTTCCACGGCGAATCTGGCGATCATCTTGGTGGATGCCCGCACGGGCGTGATCACGCAAACCTGCCGTCACACCTATCTGGTATCTTTGCTGGGGATCAAGCATGTGGTACTGGCCGTGAATAAGATGGACTTGGTGGACTTCGACAAGGATACGTTCGACCGGATCGTGGCGGATTATAAACGTTTCGTGGAGCCGCTGGATATCCCGGATATCACGTATATCCCCTTGTCGGCCTTGGATGGCGATAACGTGGTGGAGAAGAGTGATCGCACGCCTTGGTACGAGGGTACATCTTTATTGGATTATCTGGAGAACGTGCCTATCGACTTGGATCGTAACTACGAGGACTTCCGTTATCCGGTGCAATACGTGTTGCGCCCGAATCTGGATTTCCGTGGGTTTAGCGGCAAGGTGGCCAGCGGTATCGTGCGTAAGGGAGATACGGTGATGGCGTTGCCTTCCGGGAAGACCTCGAAGGTAAAGAGCATCGTCACCTACGAGGGTGAGTTGGAGCAGGCTTTCCCGCCTCAATGTATCACGATCACCTTGGAGGACGAGATCGATATCTCCCGTGGGGAGATGCTGGTGCACCCGGATAACTTGCCGATCCGCGACCGTAATTTCGAGGCCATGCTGGTGTGGATGGATGAGGAAGCCATGGACGTGAACAAGCAGTTCTACATCAAGCAGACCACTCATACGACACGTGCCCGTGTGGATAGTATCCGCTATAAGGTGAACGTGAACACGATGGAGCAATCTTCCGTGGATCATCTGGAGCTGAACGAGATCGGCCGTGTGGTATTTACTACCGGCAAGGAGTTGTTCTTCGATCCGTATAGGAGGAATAAGCAAACCGGCTCGTTTATCTTGATCGATCCGATTACGAATAATACGTCCGCCGTGGGTATGATCATCGACCGTGTGGACGCTAAAGATATGGTGACGGAAGACGCTTTGGCTACCTTGAACCTCCCGGAGATGGGAATCGGAGAGGAGCACTATGAGGCGATCCGTAAGGTTTGTGAGGAGTTGGGCCGGCAGGGCGTATCTGTGAAATGTATAACGGAAAAACGATAGGATATGGGATTGTTGGAGTTTGATAAGCTACCGATCAATACGTTGGTCGGGGCGGATTGGGATACGTTCAGGAAGGTGACGGCCCGGCAGCAGATAGACAAGGGCTTTAAGGGTAAGTATCGCCTTACGACCGGTGTTTGCCGCCTGTTGAGCGCCTTGAAGCCGATCGAGGATAGCCGGTTCAAGAAATTGGCCGATAAGCCGCTGGAGATGGACCCCTTGTTTATCTTGGGGCATTGGCGGAGTGGTACGACCTTTGTACATAACATCTTCGCCTGCGATAAGCATTTCGGTTATACCACGACGTACCAGACGGTATTCCCGCACCTGATGCTCTGGGGGCAGCCTTTCTTCAAGAAGAACATGGCTTTCTTGATGCCGGATAAGCGTCCGACCGATAATATGGAGTTGAAGGTGGATCTTCCGCAAGAGGAGGAGTTCGCCTTGTCGAACATGATGCCTTATACATATTATAATTTCTGGTTCTTCCCGAAACGCTGGATGGAGTATTGCGATCGTTACTTATTGTTTAACGATATCACGGAGGAGGAGCGGCGGATCTTCATGGATACTTTCATGCGTCTGGTTAAGGTTTCCCTCTGGAATACGAACGGTACGCAGTATTTGAGCAAGAACCCACCGCATACGGGGCGTGTGAAGACATTGCTGGAGATGTTCCCGAACGCTAAGTTCATCTACTTGAAGCGAAATCCGTATACGGTATTCGAGAGTACCCGCAGTTTCTTTACGAATACGATCCAGCCATTGCGTTTGCAGGATATCACGAACGAGCAGATCGAGGCGAACTTCATCGAGGTATATCGCCGTCTTTTCTATAAGTACGAGGAAGAGAAGCACCTGATACCGGAAGGCAATCTGGTGGAAGTGAAGTTCGAGGATTTCGAGAAAGACGCTTTCGCCATGACGGAAAATATCTACGGGTCATTAAACTTACCCGGGTTTAAGGAGTCTAAGGTGGATATAGAGAAGTATCTGGGCAAGAAGAAGGGCTACAAGAAGAACCAATACAAGTACGAGGATCGTACGGTCCGGCTCGTAGAGGAAAATTGGGGCATGGCCTTGAAGGAATGGGGCTATAGCTTATAAATAAAGGGTTAGATAGGTATTAAATTGATAGAGGGATGGGTTTGAGTTTAAGAAAGAAAGCGTTATTTTTGGCAATCGCTTGTATGCCTTTGTCCGTGGTTCTTGCGGACGGGGATGGGGTGACATCGGAGAATGTGGTGCCCTTCGCTTATGGAGACATGGATAATTGGATTGTCCGTGAGATTCATGAGTCTGGCATTATCGGGGGAAATACGAAATGGCTTTATGAGCTGGGGCCCTCGGATACGATTGTCGGTAATACGGCGTTTCGTAATATGGGCGGTTCTCCGTGGGCTACTTCCAACGTGATGGCGAAAGTGGCGGGAGTGGTGAAAACCAATACGTCTGTTTTCCCGGAGAAACGGGGGGATGGGATGTGCGCCCGCATGGAGACCCGTTATGAGAGCGTGAAGGTTTTCGGTTTGGGGGATATCGAGGTGATCGCCGCCGGCTCCGTTTTCTTGGGTACGGTGCATGAGCCGATCAAGGGAACAAAGAACCCCCAAGCGATGTTACAATCAGGAGTGCCTTTCTCCAAGAAGCCGAAAGCGTTGCGGTTTGATTATAAGGTGAAAGCCGCTCCCGAGAAGAATCGGGTACGTAGTACGGGGTTCAGCCGTAAGAGTACGGTGGCCGGGCAGGATTCCTTGGCGGTGATCTTGTTGTTGCAGAAACGATGGGAAGACGAGGAAGGGAATGTTTATTCCAAGCGGGTCGGTACGATGGTGCAACGCTATACGGAATCTACCCCTGATTGGGTAAATGACGCTACTTACCCGATCCTTTATGGAAATATAACATCCAAGCCCGAATATAAACCGTATATGCGTATACAAGTAGAGGAACGTTATACGTTAAATAGTAAAGGAAAAAGCGTTCCTATCCAAGAGGTAGGCTGGGCGGAGCCGGGCGAGGCACCTACGCATATGGTGTTGCAGTTCACCTCCAGCCACGGAGGGGCCTATATCGGCTCTCCGGGAAATACGTTTTGGATAGACAACGTAGAATTAATATACTAATATGGTCGAAGCAAAGATAAAAGCCCTGCGTGATGAGCTGGAGCGGCATAATTATAATTATTATGTGCTTTCGGCACCGACAATATCAGACTTTGAGTTTGATAAGATGATGAAAGAGTTGCAGGAACTGGAGGCGGCGCATCCCGAGTTCGCCGATCCGGATTCCCCGACTCGGCGAGTGGGGAGCGACCTCTCGAAAGAGTTTGAGCAAGTAGTACATAAATATCCGATGCTTTCGTTGGGTAATACGTACTCCGAGGATGAGATCCGAGATTTTTATGATCGTACGGTCCGCTCCTTGAATGAGCCTTTCGAGATTGTGGCGGAGCTTAAATATGATGGCACTTCTATCTCTTTGACCTATGAGAAAGGACGCTTGACGCGTGCCGTGACCCGTGGCGACGGTACTCGTGGTGATGACGTGACGGCGAATATCAAGACCATCCGTTCGGTTCCATTAAGACTCCGGGGTTCTGATTTTCCGGAGGAGTTCGAGATCCGTGGCGAGGTATTGCTGCCTTGGGCGGAGTTCGATCGCTTGAATAAGGAGCGGGAGGAGCAGGAGGAACCCTTGTTCGCCAATCCTCGCAATGCCGCTTCCGGTACGTTGAAACAGCAGAACCCGGCTATCGTGGCCTCCCGTAAGCTGGATGCTTATTTCTATTATTTATTGGGTGAGAACCTGCCGGCCGAAGGGCATTATGAGAATTTGCAGGCGGCTCGCGCATGGGGTTTTAAGATTCCGGACGTGATCCGTAAATGCCAGAGCCTACAGGATATATTCGATTATATCGCTTATTGGGATGTGGAACGTAAGAACCTGCCCGTGGCGACGGATGGAATCGTGTTGAAGGTAAACTCGCTTCGTCAGCAGAGGAACTTAGGTTTTACGTCGAAAAGCCCTCGCTGGGCGATCGCTTATAAGTTTCAGGCGGAGCGTGCCGAGACTCGCTTGAACTCGGTCTCTTTCCAAGTGGGACGGACGGGGACGGTCACTCCGGTGGCGAACCTCGAGCCCGTATTGTTGGCGGGGACGGTGGTGAAGCGGGCTTCCCTGCATAACGCCGATATTATCGAGGGGCTTGACTTGCATATCGGCGACCAAGTGTATGTGGAGAAAGGCGGGGAGATCATCCCGAAGATCGTGGGAGTGAACGTGGAGGCTCGTTCGATGCTGATGGGGGATAAGGTCCGCTTTATCCGTGTGTGTCCGGAGTGCGGGACTCCTTTGGTGCGTCCGGAGGGAGAGGCGGCGCATTACTGTCCGAACGAGTCGGGCTGTCCTCCTCAGATCAAGGGGCGTATAGAGCATTTCGTGACCCGGAAGGCGATGAATATCAATATAGGCCCGGAAACGGTGGAGGATTTGTACAACGCCGGTTATGTAAAAGACTCGGCGGACTTATATACGTTGACGGTTGCCGATTTATTGCGTCTGGAACGGTGGGCGGAGAAGAGCGCCCAGAATCTGATGTCGAGTCTGGAGGAATCCAAGCAAGTTCCTTTTGAGAGGGTCTTGTTCGGTCTGGGGATTCGTTTCGTGGGAGAGACGGTCGCTAAACGCTTGGTCTCGGCTTTCCATTCGATCGAGGCATTGGAGCAGGCGTCCTTAGAGGATTTGGTAGCCGTGGACGAGATCGGCGAGCGGATCGCCCAGAGTGTATTGAGTTATTTCTCGGACGAGAAGAACCGTACGTTGGTGAACCGATTAAAGGAACAGGGCTTGCGGATGGCGGTTTCCGAGGAGCAATTGGCGAACCGTTCCGAGAAGTTGAAAGGATTGACGATCGTGATCAGCGGGACATTTTCCAAGCATTCACGTGACGAGTATAAGGCGATGATTGAGCAACATGGCGGCAAGAATAGCGGCTCCGTCTCAGGGAAGACCGATTATATCCTTGCCGGCGAGAATATGGGACCGGCCAAGCTGGAGAAAGCGGCGAAGCTGGGTGTGAAGATTATCAACGAGGATGCGTTCTTAAATATGCTGGAATAAATGTTTACGAATTATTTTATCAAGAAGAAGATACAGGCTTTAGTGTCGGACGCCGGGGGGCGTCCGCATCGTTCCCTTTCCTTGGATGAGGCACGTTCGCTTTTGGTCTTGTATAATATAGAGGATCACGAGGACGTCATGAGGGCCTTGGAGCCTTTGCGCAAGGCGAAGAAGGATATCAAGACGTGTGTGTATGTGCCGTCCGGAGGAGCGGATATTCCTTTCGACGATTCCAATATTCCTGTACATTCAAAGAGCGATCTCAATGCGTGGGGATTCCCTTCAGATAGTGTCTTGGAAAAGGTGGGCGCTCTCAAGGCGGATATCTTGATCGATATCACCCGGCCGGGTTGTTATGCCTTGCAATACATCGCTCTCCGGCATCCATCCGCCTTCAAGGTCGGGATTAAGTATCCGGGCCAAGAATGGTACGACTTAGGCTTGACTGTAACAGATAAGGACGATATTCAGTATTTATTCGGACAGATATTATTTTATTTGCGTTCCATCCGTGCTAAATGATATAATTTCCTTATTTTTGCAGTGCTAAATAACAAAAAGGAATATTTTCCCCATGGCAGACATAAATTTAAAAGGAATGGGTGTGGCGTTGATCACGCCATTCAAGGAAGATGAGAGTGTAGATTACGAGGCGTTAGGCAAGCTGGTGGATTATCAGGTGCAGAACGGTACGGATTATTTGGTAGTGCTGGGAACTACAGCGGAAACTCCTACACTTACGGAAGAAGAAAAGAAAAACATTATAAGCTTGGTAGTGACTCGTGTACGGGGCCGTATCCCTATCGTATTAGGCGTGGGAGGTAATTGTACACGGTCGGTTGTCGAGAAGTTGAAGACAGATAATTTTGAGGGTATCGACGCTATCCTCTCGGTCGTACCTTATTATAATAAGCCTTCCCAAGAAGGGATTTACCAGCATTACAAGGCGATCGCCAACGCTACCCATTTACCGATCGTACTCTATAACGTACCGGGGCGTACGGGCGTGAACATGACGGCTGAGACTACGCTTCGCATCGCCCGTGAGTTCGATAACGTGATCGCCGTGAAAGAGGCTTCCGGCAATATCACCCAGATGGATGATATCATCAAGAACAAGCCGGCCCGTTTCAACGTGATCTCCGGTGACGATGGTATTACTTTCCCTTTAATGACATTAGGTGCGGTGGGAGTGATCTCCGTGATCGGTAACGCCTTCCCTCGTGAGTTTAGCCGTATGGTACGTCTGGCCTTGGCGGGTGATTATGATAGCGCACGTACGATCCATCACAGCTTCACGGAGCTGTTCAGCCTGTTGTTCGTGGATGGAAATCCTGCCGGAGCGAAGAGTATGTTAAATATGATGGGCTTTATCGAGAATAAGCTTCGTTTGCCTTTGGTTCCTACACGTATCGTCACGTATGAGAAGATCCGTGAGGTGTTGCGACAGTTGAGCATTAAGTGCTGATCCGCTTTTAACGGCAACGATTCTTATTATTTATATAGGATAACAAAAGGGGCTTCATGTGTCATAGAGGGCATGTGAAGCCTTTTTCTATTGATATGCTCCAACTCCTCATACCGATACTTCAACCTTGATTTCGGTCACTTCATTATTTTATACGGGGCAGACAAACGCTTACCTTTTATTTTTGTAACTATTATATTAAATAAATGAAGTGATGTTTAAAGCGATTGTCCATTTTTCTATTCAGAAGAAACTATTCGTTGGGTTGACAACCTTGTTTCTGCTTCTGGGGGGAATCTATGCCATGATGACTTTACCGATAGATGCCGTACCGGATATAACGAACAATCAAGTGCAAATCGTGACGGTATCGCCAACCTTGGCCCCGCAAGAGGTAGAGCAATTGATCACCATGCCTATCGAGATAGCGATGAGTAATATCATGAACGTGGAAGAGATCCGCTCCGTTTCCCGCTTTGGCCTGTCATTGGTAACGGTCGTGTTTAAGGAAAGCGTGCCTACCTTGGATGCCCGCCAACTTATAAACGAGCAGATACAGACCGTGGCGGGAGAAATCCCCACGGAACTGGGTACGCCGGAGCTGATGCCTATCACGACCGGCTTGGGCGAGATTTATCAATATGTATTGAGCGTGGAGCCCGGTTATGAGGAGAAATACGACGCCATGGAACTCCGTACCATTCAGGACTGGATCGTGAAACGGCAACTGAGCGGTATACCGGGTATCGTGGAGATCAATAGCTTTGGCGGCTATCTGAAACAGTATGAGGTGGCGGTAGATCCGGATGCCCTTTATTCCTTGAATATTACGATCGGCGAGGTGTTCGAGGCGCTCAACCGGAATAACCAGAATACAGGCGGCAGTTATATCGAGAAAATCAATAAGGCTTACTACATCCGTAGCGAGGGAATGATCGGCAAGATAAAGGACATCGAGCGCATTGTGATCACGAACCGTGGAGGGATACCGATTCATATAAGCGATGTCGGCTCGGTTCGCTTTGGTTCCGCCAAGCGTTTTGGAGCCATGACAAAGGATGGCGAGGGAGAGTGCGTGGGCGGTATCGCCATGATGTTGAAGGGTGCGAACGCCAATGTCGTGACCAAGGAACTGGAGGCACGGGTCGAAAGGGTACAGAAAATGTTGCCGGAAGGTGTTCGTGTAGAACCTTATTTGAATCGTTCCGAATTGGTAGACCGAAATATATCCACCGTGATCCGTAACTTGATAGAGGGAGCGTTGATCGTCTTTATCGTATTGATCATCTTCTTGGGGAATGTGCGGGCCGGTTTGATCGTGGCTTCCGTGATCCCGTTGGCGATGCTTTTCGCTTTTATCTTGATGCGTGTTTTCGGGGTCTCCGCCAACCTGATGAGTTTGGGGGCCATCGATTTCGGTATCGTGGTCGATGGATCGATCGTTATATTGGAGGGGATGTTGGCGCATATCTATTCGAGGCGGTTGATGGGGCGTACGCTCTCTGCCGAGGAGATGGACCGGGAGGTCGAGGCCGGAGCCGGTCATGTCGCCCGGAGCGCTACCTTTGCCGTATTGATCATTTTGATCGTCTTCTTCCCGCTACTTACGCTGACCGGGATAGAGGGCAAGTATTTTACCCCCATGGCGAAGACCTTGGTATTTTGTATTATCGGAGCTTTGATCCTTTCGCTCACCTACGTGCCGATGATGGCCTCCCTGTTCCTAAAGCGTACGATCTCTTCGAAGCCTACATTCGCCGATCGTTTCTTCGGGAAATTAAATGGGGTTTACAGGCGTACGCTTCATTTCTGTCTGCGTCATATCTGGGGAACGATCGCTTGCTCTTTCGCGGCTCTGGCTGTGTCCCTTTTCTTATTCACGAGGTTAGGGGCGGAGTTTATCCCTACGCTGGATGAGGGGGATTTCGCCATGCAGATGACGCTTCCCGCCGGTAGTTCCCTGACGCATAGTATCGAGCTATCGAAGCAAGCGGAAGAGACCTTGATGAAGAGTTTCCCGGAGATCAAACACGTGGTAGCCAAGATCGGAACGGCCGAGGTTCCGACCGACCCGATGGCGGTGGAAGACGCAGATATCATGATCGTGATGAAACCTTTCAAGGAATGGACCTCGGCCTCCAGCCGTGCGGAGATGGTGGAGAAGATGAAGGCTTCCTTGGAACCGATTACGGGGGCGGAGTTTAACTTCAGCCAGCCGATCCAGCTTCGCTTCAATGAATTGATGACGGGAGCCAAGGCGGATATCGCGATCAAGCTATATGGAGAGGATATGGCGGAGCTTTATAAGAAGGCGAAGGAAGCTTCTCTTTTCGTGGAGCAAGTACCGGGAGCCGCCGATGTGATCGTGGAGCAGGCGATGGGGCTGCCGCAATTGGTCGTACACTACGACCGTGCCAAGATCGCCCGTTACGGCGTCCGCGGGGTCGAAGCCGTCGGCGTCGACCTGCAGCAAAGCAGATAACCGAAAACACATTACCGTCCTGCCGGCCCCGCAGTCCGGCGGAACAACAGACCACTATGGGCAAAGACAAGCTCCGCAGGTTCCGCGAGAACCTGACTTTCGACTGTTTCGTACAACCCGAATTCGACGAGGTATTCCACTGCGACCATCCCCTCAAGGGGCGCTGGCGCAGCGACTTTTTCCGCAACGACAACCCCATCGTGCTGGAGCTGGGCTGCGGCAAGGGCGAATACACCGTGGCGCTGGCCGAACACGACCCGTCGCGCAACTATATCGGCATCGACATCAAAGGCGCCCGCATGTGGCGCGGCGCAAAGAGCGTCACGGAGCGGAAAATCGCCAATGCGGGCTTTCTGCGCACGCGCGTGGAGTTCATCAACGGCCTGTTCGCCGAAAACGAGGTGGACGAAATCTGGATCACCTTTCCCGATCCGCAGCTCAAAAGCCGCCGGGCCAAGAAGCGTCTCACCTCGCCGCTGTTCCTCGAATATTACGCCCGGCTGTTGAAACCCGCAGGGTGGATCAATCTCAAGACCGACTCGAAACACCTGTTCGCCTATACCAACGAGGTCGTTCGCCGCTACACCCTTCCCTGCGAGGTTTCGAATCCCGACATCTACGGTTCGGGGTATGCCGACGAGGTGCTTTCGGTCATAACGGCCTACGAGAAACGTTTTCTCGAAATGGGTCTTCCGATCACCTATACCCGCTTTTCGCTGGCCGGACGGCAGGAATTCCCGTGGTTCGACTGGGAAGAGGACGAAAAGGAGGAAAAGGACAACGAGCAGGAGCGCCGGATACACTGACCCCGCTTCCAGCCTGACGGCCCGCCTATCCTTTATACAGCCGCTCTTTTCTTAATTAAATATAGGTAAGAAACTTTTTCGGCTCAATCTACTAATTTTTTAGATATAAAACTTGCATATCTAAAAAATTAGTAGTAAACTTGCATAGGAACTGAAAAAGCGCTTTTTACCATGGAGAAAAAATCAACGGAACTCACACGCGGCGAAGAGGAGATCATGCAGATACTCTGGCGTCTGGGGGACGCGGTGGTCAATGAGATCATCGCCCAGACCGAGGAGCCGCGGCCCAAGTACACCACCGTCGCCACCTTCCTCAAGATTCTGGAAAACAAAGGTTTCGTGGGACACACCCCCGAAGGCAAAAGCCACCGCTACTACCCGCTCGTCGGCCGCGAGCAGTACGCGCGCGGGGTCATGTCGTCGGTGCTGACCTCCTATTTCGACGGCTCGCTGGCCCGGATGGTGTCGTTTTTCTCGCGGAACGAAGACATTTCGGTCAAGGAGATGGACGAGATTCTCGAAATCATGCGGAACGCAAAAAAATAACGCGCTATGAAACGGCTTCTGCTCTTCCTGATTCTCCTGCTGGGCCACGCGGCCCGCAGCAAAGGGCAGACCTCCGGTCCGCCGCAGGACGGCATGCGGCACGCTGCCGAAACAACTTCCGAGACGAATGAAACACACCGGTGCGGCGGCATTCAGGCCGCGGCAATACGACCGTCAAAACACACCGCAGCCGTCGCTGCCGCAGCGGCCACCCGATAAACAGCCTGCCGCAGCGACACGCCCGAAAACAGCGTACGCCAACCGACGATAAACGCCCGAAACACAAGCACACGACCAGTCAAATCGCTGACAATGAAACCCGCAATCATCTACATGCTCGAAGTGCTCGTCTGCAGCGGAGTCCTGCTGGCGGCCTACGCCATCCTGCTCGAACGCCGGGTAAAATTCCGCTGGTGCCGGCTCTACCTGCTCCTGACGACCTTCGCCGCGGCTCTGATTCCGCTGCTGCGGATTCCCGTATGGCCGGGCCGCGTCGTCGCAGCGCCGCAGTGG
>OKRU01003938.1_pt1 | contig 11339 bp, 8 predicted proteins | sample 1601131 | NCBI WGS metagenome assembly OKRU01 (sample SAMEA3541558, study PRJEB24748) | human gut metagenome | biome: human gut; feature: human-associated habitat; material: faeces | place: China | collected 2012 | reverse complement strand
AAGAAAATATAGACCTATACTACAAAAATAAGCCACGGATATTTGCAACTGTGCCAAAACAATCTCAGAAAAATAACGAATACACATGGAAACAACCGTAAAACTTTACACATTGGGATACAGTCGCGTGAAGACCTACGTCACCGCCCTGCTGTTTGTGGCTGGAAACATTGTCCTGCCCCAGCTTTTCCACCTGGTGCCGCAGGGAGGAGTCACCTGGCTGCCCATTTATTTCTTCACACTGGTAGGAGCCTATAAATACGGCTGGAAGGCCGGACTGCTGACGGCTGTACTCTCGCCGCTGCTCAACTCATGGTGGTTCGGCATGCCTGCACCTGCCGTGCTGCCTGCCATCCTGCTGAAATCCGTGCTGTTGGCTGTGGGTGCTGGTCTGGTGGCAGCCCGCTTTCAGAAAGTCACCTTGCCGTTGCTGCTGGCCGTGGTGCTGTTCTATCAGTTGGCTGGTACGCTGGGTGAATGGGCACTTTCCGGCAGCTTGTTCACCGCCTTGCAGGATTTTCGCATCGGTATTCCCGGAATGCTTTTGCAGGTAGTGGGAGGCTATTGGCTTATCCGTAAAATTTAAGAAAATGTAATTAGTTGATTTTCAGTGGTATAAAAATCCTCTGAAAAACGCCTTTGTGTTTGGACTAAAACGCCCTTACGTTTAAGATGAAACGCCCTTGCGTTTTACTTAAAACGTACTTGCGTTTGATCTAAAACGCAAAGGCGTTTTGTTTTGAATGCACTTGCGTTTTTCGGATTAAGTGAGGTTGGCAGACTTTTGGGCTTTACATGACCAAATTAGCTGAATATAATCTAATTCATTTTTGAACTTTATGCATTATTATTATCTTTGCGTGTAACGCAAAGAAATTGAGAGTACGATGGCCGATATTAATAGATTAAAAGTTGTTTTAGTAGAGAAAAAGAAAACCAGTAAGTGGTTGGCTTCTGAGTTGAAGAAAGATCCTGCAACAGTATCTAAATGGTGTACGAATACTTCACAGCCAGATTTACAGACTCTGACTAAGATTGCTTTTTTGTTAGGTGTGGAAGTTCGAGATTTAATTAATAAGAACGAGGATATTTATGAGAACACCGAAGCAATTCAATAATATAACAGAACGTGTTATAGATGATTTGAAGCAGGTATTGTCTTCGGGTAATAGCCAAATCTCTATAGCGGCAGCCAGTTTTTCTATCTATGCATACGAAGCATTGAAAGAAGAATTGGAAAAGGTGGACTGCGTAAACTTTATTTTTACTTCACCGACGTTCTATACGGATAAGTCTGAAAAGCAAAAAAGAGAATTCTATATACCCAAATTAAATCGGGAAAGGAGTCTTTTCGGATCGGATTTTGAAATAAGGCTTCGAAACCAGCTTACACAGCGGGCTATTGCGAGAGAATGTGCAGACTGGATTCGCAGAAAAGCACGGTTCAAGACAAATATAACTCACGGCTCCATGAATACCTTCCTCAATATAAAGGAAGGAGAAGAGACCTATACTTATATGCCTTTCAATGAGTTTACTACTACCGAACTCGGGCTTGATAGAGGAAACAATATCTGTCCGATGGTTGTAGGTATGCCTGGGCATAGTTCTACAGATATGTTTCTGAAGAATTTTGCGGAATTATGGAAAGACAAAGAGAAATTTCAGGATGTGACAGATAATGTCATAGAAAATATTGAAACCGTTTATAAGGAGAATGCTCCGGCTTTTATCTATTTTATTACGTTATACAATATCTTCAATGAGTTTTTAGAAGACATCAGTGAGGATGTATTGCCTAATGAAGCTACGGGATTCAAAAGTAGTGTTATATGGAATAAACTGTATAATTTCCAGCGTGATGCATCATTGGCAATCATAAACAAACTGGAAAAATACAACGGGTGTATTCTTGCTGATAGTGTGGGATTGGGAAAAACATTTACGGCTCTTTCGGTTATCAAGTATTACGAGAACCGAAACAGAAATGTGTTGGTTCTTTGTCCCAAAAAGTTGAACGACAACTGGCAGACATTCCGCTCTAACTATAAGAACAATCCGGTATTGGCAGACCGTTTGCGTTATGACATTCTGTTTCATTCTGACCTGTCAAGGGATAAAGGTTTGAGTAATGGACTTGACTTGGAACGGGTGAACTGGGGGAATTATGATTTGATTGTAATAGATGAAAGCCATAATTTCCGCAATGGCGGCCGGTTTGATAATGAGGATGAAGATGATGATTTCAAGGAAAACCGTTATGCCCGGCTGATGAATAAAGTTATACGCAGTGGTGTCAAGACAAAAGTGCTTATGCTTTCCGCCACACCTGTAAACAACCGGTTCAGTGACCTGAAAAATCAGCTGCAACTTGCGTATGAGGGAAAGGCCGAGAATATAAACGATTTGCTCGATACAGGGAAGAACATAGATAGCATTTTCAGAGATGCGCAGACTGTTTATTCTAAATGGGCTAAATTGCCTCCGGAAAAGAGAACCACAGAGAAGCTGGTAGATTCATTAAGTTATGATTTCTTCCAGTTGCTTGATGCAGTTACCATAGCCAGAAGCCGAAGCCATATCATCAAGTATTACAATACGAATGATGTGGGCAAATTTCCTGAACGTTTGTCACCTGTATCACGCAGACCTAAGCTTACGGATTTGAACGATGCTATTACTTTTGCGGATATAGCAGAAATGCTTAACAGATTGAATCTTTCCATATATACACCTTCTCTGTTTATTTTTGAGAGTGAAAAAGGCAATTATGGAATAGATTATGAAGGTGAGGGACTCACTGTAGATGGCCGTGAAAAAGGTATTCGGAAGTTGATGGCTATCAACTTGTTGAAGCGCCTGGAAAGTAGTGTGAATTCTTTCCGTCTGACTTTGACAAGAATTCGTGATTTTATAAATGATTCTATTACTGCTATTGATAAATTCCAGGAAAGCGGTGCAGGAACAGTAGATGTAACTGATTTTTCAGAGGATTTTGATACTGAAGATAATGAAAATGATCCGTTTGTAGGTCGTAAATCAAAAATCAATCTTCGGGATATGGATTATGTGAGTTGGCGGCGTGATTTGAAAGCTGATTTGGAAGTGCTGGAACTGCTCATCCTTATGCTAAAGGATATTACGCCGGAACATGATACGAAACTGCAACAACTGGTAGCAGACTTGAAAAACAAGTTTGAACATCCAATCAATGGTAGCAATAAGAAAGTGCTGATATTTACAGCATTTGCCGATACAGCCAATTATCTGTATGAACAACTTTCCGGCAGGATTCTGAACGATTGCGGACTGCATACAGCTCTGATAACCGGCAGTACGGAAGGGAAATGTACGTTGCCGAAGCTGAAATGTACATTCAATGATATATTGACCTACTTCTCGCCTTTATCAAAAGACAGGGATGCCATTCATCCGAATGATACAAGAGAAATAGATGTACTGATTGCTACCGACTGTATCAGTGAAGGACAGAACTTGCAGGACTGTGATTATCTGATAAACTACGACATACACTGGAATCCGGTACGAATTATTCAGCGTTTTGGCCGAATAGACCGTATCGGAAGCAAGAACGATGTGATTCAGCTGGTGAATTATTGGCCGGACATGGAACTGGATGATTACATCAAGCTGAAAGGGCGTGTAGAAAGCAGAATGAAGGCAACAGTCATTACCAGTACGGGTGATGATAATTTATTGTCAGCTAATGAAAAAGGCGATTTGGAGTACCGCCGTAATCAGTTGAAGAAATTGCAGAATGAAGTGGTAGATATTGAGGATATGGATACAGGTGTCAATATCATGGATTTGGGACTGAATGAGTTTCGTTTGGATTTATTGGCTAATCTGAAAGAGCATCCCAATATGGATTTGACACCGTTTGGGATGAGTGCGGTGGTCAGTGCCTCCGAACTGGTAGAACCAGGCGTGATGTATGTGTTGAAGAACAAGAACAATGGTGTTAACATCGACCGTTCCAATCTGCTGCATCCGTTCTATATGGTTTATCTTTCGCATACCGGAACCGTTATCTGCGACCACCTGTCACCTAAAAAACTGCTTGACAAGATGCGTTATGCCTGCAAGGATAAGACAGAACCGGATAAAACGCTTTGCAAGCAGTTCAACAAGGAAACACGTGATGGAAAGAATATGCGTCATTACAGCGACCTGCTGCAATCGGCCATAGAGAGTATTATCACAGTGAAAGAAGAGAGTGATATAGACGATTTCTTGAACGGGGTGCAGGGCAATTTGTTTGCCAACGAGATACGTGGTTTGGACGATTTTGAGTTAATCTGTTTCCTGGTTATTAAATAAGAATAGATTGAAAATTATGGATACGAACGATGTAAATATATTGCTGCAAGTCGGAGAGCGCATTACGTTTGAGTGTAAGAAGGCTGAGGGGCAGATTCCCAAATCAGTTTGGGAAACTTATTCTTCATTTGCCAATACTATTGGAGGAACAATCTTGCTTGGAATAAAGGAAAATTTGAATGAAACCGATATGAAAAAAAGGTTTGAAATTACAGGAGTTTCCAATCCGCAGAAAATGAAAAAGGAATTCTTTGATACCTTAAACAGCAATAAAGTAAACCGTAATATTCTGACCGATACCGATGTTGAAATAATACAATACCAAGGTTATGACTTATTATGTATTCATGTACCGCAGGCTGATTATCGGCAACGTCCCATTTATATCAACGGCAATATGATGAACGGTTCTTTCAAACGGAATTATGAAGGAGATTACCATTGTACGGAAGACGATGTAAAAGCGATGATTCGCGATGCGAATGACAGTGGTAATGATTCTGTATTGATGGAAAATTATACCATGGATGATATTGACGCACCTACTCTTGCTGCCTACAGGAACCGTTTCCGTACAGCAAATCCCGACCATGTGTGGAATGATTATTCTGATAGGGAATTCCTTTTGAATATGGGGGGATACACAGTTGATAGGAATACACGCAGAGAAGGGCTGACTTTGGCCGGTTTGCTGATGTTCGGTAAAGGACTCCCTATAAGAGAACGGTTTGACAATATCCGCATGGATTATCTTGATATGACTAATTTGCAACCAGACAGCCGCTGGAGTGACCGCCTGACTTACGACGGACGTTGGGAAAACAATCTGTATAATTTCTTCATGCGTGTACAGGCTAAACTGGTAAGCGATATAAAACGTCCTTTCAGGCTGGAAGGTATGGAACGCATAGACGATACCTCTGTACATAAAGCCATTCGTGAGGCATTGACCAATCTTGTTATTCATGCAGATTATATGGTGACAGGTGTGCTCAAAGTGGAGAAACACGATGATTGTTTTGTCTTTTCCAACCCAGGTACACTTAAAATACCCGTTATGGATATTTATGCCGGAGGTAATTCAAAGGCAAGAAATCCGAATATGCAATCAATGTTGCGAATGATTGGTTTTGGTGACAACATCGGTTCCGGATTTCCTACGATCCTGAATGCATGGAAAAAGGAAAATTGGCGTAAGCCGTTTTTAGTAGAGCGAACTGATTTGCATCTTGTTGAATTGACCCTTTCTATGGTATCTCTTATTCCGGAAGAATGCCATCATGCGTTGAATGAGATTTATGGTAGTGAATACAACAGACTTGACAAAGAATGTCAACTGGTTTTGGCTACAGCCATTACGGAAGACAATATATCCAATTATCGCATACAGCAATTGTTGGGTAAGAACACTTTGGAAGTAGGAAGACTTCTTTATTATTTAGTTGATAATGGAATGCTGGTTTCAAACAGCAAAGGAAGATGGACTTCTTACTCCATTAACACTGAATATAGTCAAGGAGTAAAAAAGTCAAGGAGTAAAAGTCAAGGAGTAAAAAAGTCAAGGAGTAAAAGTCAAGGAGTAAAAAAATCAAGGGAGATGAAAAAGCAGGAATTGCGAGAGGCTTTGGTTGTCTTTTGCCAAGAGCCTCGTACATTGCAGGAGATTGCCAATCATTTGGGATATTCTGACAGGAATCGGATGAAACGTATATATATAAACCCGATACTTGGTGAACTGCTGGAGATGACATCCTCTGAAAGTAAGAATGCTCCTACACAGCGATATGTAACGATTAAAAAGTAGCCTATGTACGGTCTTCCCATATCCACAGAGCGAAAACAGCAGTTGCCTAAGAAGGCAATCTATGCGAAGTTTGAATGGAAACTTGCGCAGCGGGAACATTTCGATGCCGATATTGCACGCATCGACATCGTGGCGGTAGTTTCACCGGGCACGGTGCCGGGACTTGGCGAGGGCGCTGCCGTAAAAGAGTTCTATGTACTTGCGGTGCAGCTGAAGCACAGGGATTATGACATTCAGAATATAGCGCAGCTCACAAAACTTATCCCGCAAAATATGGTCTTTGCCCTTCAATACGATAATCGGACGCAATTTGCTGTATTCCACACGAAATTGTTCACGTCGGCCTGGCAACCCACAGAAGAAGCAGTTTTGCCGTTGTCGGGGTTGAGCCTCGATACCGTTTGGGAGAATATTGTGAAAGAAATCGGCCAGATTGAGGTAGCCAATGGACGTACGCTGGTCGAACAGATAGCCGATGATGACCAACGAGCCAAATTGTTTGCTCAAATAGCAACACTCGAGCGCAAAATGGCGAATGTAAAACAGCCTCGCCGCAAGCGGGAATATTTTGAACTGATTAAGAAATTAAAAGAACAGATTAAGCAATGAATCCTATTAGTGCATCATCGTTACTTCATTTTACAAACGGAATAGAGTCCTTAAAAGGTATTTTGGGAAAAGGGTTCCGATATTCTTATTGTTGTGAGAAATTTTCTGAGACAATAGTTGCAAATAAAATATACCCCAATAATCCATCGTTTTTTAGGCCAATTCATAGTATAAATCCATATGTAGCTATCCCTATGATATGTTTTTGTGATATTCCATTTACTCGTGCTATGCAACATGCCAAGATATATGGAAATTTTATTATAGGTTTAGATAAGGATATGGCTATGAGCTTATATAGACCATTATTAAATCCTGTATTATATAAAAATTCTAATCTTATAGAGATGGGACTTGATGATTTGTCTGTAGTTAAAGCTCAATCGCAAAAAATAATGGGTTGTAACAATCTTAACCAATCTATTTGTCAGATAATAGGAAACACAAAACCTTATAGCGGAGAACTTAAAATCCAGACACCAGACGGTAAAGTTGAAATTTTGAAAGATTATTGCTTTTATAATGAAAGAGAATGGAGAATTGTTATGCCTGATGATTATGATAAGGATATTAAGTGGTTTTGGAACATCAATCCAGAGGAATTTGATATAAATAAGCATGAGTATAATAGCATTCTCCAAAAAACGCAATATGCTTATGTCAGTTTTGTGAAAGAACTAAAAGAAAAAATTGATGAAGAAAATTTTCCAAATTTAATAACTCATATAGTTGTTGACACTGATGATAAGATACCGGAAATAGTCGATTTTATACTAAATCCTAATCAATGCTTATTTCATTATAATAATGTATCGAACAAGATACGCAAAATATTAGTTAGTAAAGTTACATCGTTTGAAAGAATAGAAAAAGATTTTTAAATATGGACAAACTGAAAATGCAGAGCCTTGATGTGGTAGGCTCCAACATAAAGAAAATACAGCAGTTGTTCCCGAACTGTGTGACGGAGCGGTTGGGCAAGGACGGCAAGCCCGAGTTGGCTATCGATTTTGAAAAGTTGCAGGCCGAGTTATCAAACGAGATTATCGGCGAAGGAGAGGAACGCTATCAGTTTACCTGGCCCGACAAGCGTGCGGCCAATCGACTGGCCAATACACCCACAACGATGACCTTGCGCCCTTGTCGCGAGGAGAGTGTGGACTTTGACCACACGCAGAACCTCTATATCGAGGGTGACAACCTCGATGTACTGAAAGCGTTGCGCGAGACCTATCTGGGTAAGGTGAAGATGATCTATATCGACCCGCCCTACAACACCGGCAACGATTTTGTCTATAACGACGATTTTGCACAAAGTCGCAGCGAATTTGAAGAGACCAGCGGACTGTTTGATGAAGAGGGCAACCAAACCATCGACCCGATGCAGCGCAATACCGAGAGCAACGGCCGTTTCCATACCGACTGGCTCAATATGATCTATCCCCGTTTGAAAGTTGCCCGCGACTTGTTGTCGGACGACGGGGTGATTTTTATCTCAATTGATGACAATGAGGTTGAGAATCTAAAAAAAATTTGTAATGAAGTATTTGGCGAGCGTAATTGTCAAGGTATTATTTCTTATGTTAGGAAAACTTCTGGAAAACAAGATAGCTCTAACTTCATGAAGTCAACTGAATATATTATGTGTTATAGTAAATCAGAAAAATGGGAGTGTCAGCCAATAATTGCAGGAGAACATGTTTTAGATAGATATAACAAAGTGGACGAGAATGGTAATAAATTCAGAGAAACTGATTTACGCAAAACCGGTAACGCAGATCGGAGGGTTGATAGACCACTTATGTATTATCCATTTTATTATAACCCTACGAATAATGATTTGCAGGTTCGCAATAATGAAGATTTACAATTAGAACAAAATGGTTATATTAAAATTTTGCCCATTAAGCCTGATGGGTCTGATGGTAGATGGCGTTGGGGTATAGATAATGCTCAAACACATATGGAATTTCTGGTAGCAAGACTGATGCCTAAATATAAGGATCAAAATAAATACACTATTTATGAAAAGGATTATATTGATAAAAAGGGTGAGGTCCGTACAGTAAAAGAACATACATCATGGGATAGAACCGAATTCAATTCAGATAATGCTATGATGGAATTCAAAAAGTTAGGATTTAGTAATCAACTATTTCCTTTCCCAAAAGTTTCTGCTTTGGTCAAACATATGTGTTATTTAGCTGATACTCAAAACTCCATTGTTCTTGATTTCTTCTCCGGTTCTGCCACGACGGCCCATGCCGTAATGCAACTTAATGCCGAAGATGGAGGCAATCGTAAGTTTATTATGGTGCAGTTGCCTGAAAAGACCGACGAAAAGAGCGAAGCCTACAAAGCTGGTTACCCGAACATCTGCGAAATCGGTAAGGAACGCATACGTCGTGCCGGCAAGAAGATAAAAGAGGATAATAAAGACAAGGAAGGTATAGAAAAACTCGACACCGGTTTTCGTGTATTGAAACTCGACTCTTCCAATATGGAAGATGTGTATTACACACCTCAAGAGTTTACAATGCAATCGCTGTTTGACGAAAATGTGAAGGCCGACCGCACGGGCGAAGACCTGCTGTTCCAGGTGATGCTCGACCTCGGCATAGAACTCTCGGCCAAGATTGAGTCTCGACAGATAGCAGGCAAAACAGTCTATCTGGTAGACGACTATTATCTGGTGGCCTGCTTCGACCGCGATGTGACCGAAGCTACCATCACGGAAATTGCCAAACTGCACCCGGTATATTTCGTCATGCGCGATGCCTCGGCTGCCAACGACAGTGTGATTGACAACTTTGAGCAACTGTTTGAAGCATACAGCAAAGATACGGTAAGGAAAATCCTGTAATCAGAAAGGATAGAAGGATGGAAGAGAACAAGATGATTATCTATACCTCCACTGACGGGCAGACCAAGATTGATGTCAGACTGGAAGATGAAACCTTGTGGCTTACACAAGCGCAGATGTGTGAACTGTATCAGACCAGTAAATCGAACGTCAGTGAACATATCAAGCATATCTTTGAAGAGGGGGAATTGGACGAGGAGGCAGTTGTTCGGAAATTCCGAACAACTGCTTCGGATGGGAAATCATATAATACCACATTCTATAATCTCGATATGATTATTGCGCTGGGGTATCGCGTCAAGTCTGTGATAGCCACCCGTTTTCGTCAATGGGCTACACAGCGGCTGAAAGAATACATGATAAAAGGCTTTACGCTGGACGATGACCGGCTGAAAAAGTTGGGTGGCGGAGGCTATTGGAAGGAATTGCTGGAACGCATCAGGGATATTCGTGCTACGGAGAAGGTCTTTTATCGTCAGGTGTTGGAAATCTATGCTACAAGTATAGATTATGATCCCCGCGCTTCCGTAAGCCAGGAGTTCTTTAAGAAAGTGCAGAATAAAATACATTATGCGGTTCACGGACACACGGCTGCCGAACTGATTGTGGAACGGGCAGATGCCGAAAAGGATTTTATGGGTTTGCTGACGTTTAAGGGTTCTCAACCTACATTGGTAGAGGCCAAGACTGCCAAAAACTATTTGGATGAAAAAGAACTTCGTTCTATGGGACAGCTCGTTTCCGGATATCTGGATTTTGCAGAGCGTCAGGCCGAGCGTGAACAGCCGATGACCATGAACGATTGGGCAGAATATCTGGACCGGATTCTTACGATGTCGGGAGAACAACTTTTGCAGGGTTCTGGTAATGTGTCACATGCTGAGGCCATGGAGCATGCTACAAATGAATACCGTAAATATAAACAACGCACCATAAGTGATGTGGAGCAGGATTATTTGGACTCTATCAAGGCTATTGACAATTTGAGCAAAAAAGGTAAGAGGGACTAAACAGAAAATGAATCAAAATGAAATTCAAGTTTAAGATACAGCAATATCAGACCGATGCCGTAGAAAACACGGTGGCGGTATTTCGTGGGCAACCGACACATACTTTATCGACCTATCGCAGGGACTTGGGTATCTATCAGAACCAACGGATTATATACAAGGAGGAAGAGGCCGGCTACGGTAACCACCGTTTGGAACTGGACAAGCAGACGATACTCCGAAATATCCGCTCAATACAGAATTTATACGATATAGCTCCTTCGGAAACACTGGCCAAAGGGGTGGCACCCGTAAATCTGGATATTGAGATGGAGACCGGTACAGGTAAGACCTATGTCTATATCAAGACGATGTTTGAACTGAACAAACAATATGGATGGAGCAAATTTATTGTGGTGGTACCCAGTATAGCCATTCGTGAGGGCGTAGCCAAGAGTTTTACCATGCTGGAAGAGCACTTTATGGAACTCTACGCCAAGAAAGCCCGGTGGTTTGTTTACGATAGCAGCAATCTGCAACAGTTGGACAGCTTTTCGTCAGATTCGGGATTGTGTGTGATGATTATCAATACGCAGGCCTTTGCTGCCTCTATGAAAGAGGGTGGCCGCAGTAAGGAGAGCCGTATTATATACTCCAAGCGCGATGAGTTTGGAAGCCGCCGTCCGATTGATGTGATAGCGGTCAACAATCCTATTGTCATTATGGACGAGCC
>OKRU01003933.1_pt1 | contig 11356 bp, 8 predicted proteins | sample 1601131 | NCBI WGS metagenome assembly OKRU01 (sample SAMEA3541558, study PRJEB24748) | human gut metagenome | biome: human gut; feature: human-associated habitat; material: faeces | place: China | collected 2012 | reverse complement strand
AGATTATCAGACGAATCTGCCAGCTTCTGCAATTCTTCCAAAACAAAGTTGGGAACGATCAAACGACCTTCCAGAAAACCTGTTTTCAGAATATCAATAATACGACCGTCGATAATGACACTGGTATCCAGTAATTTATTTTTACTGTACAATCTGTCACTCAGCGCCAACGATTTAACTGCAGCCGGTTTTACCGCACCTTTTAAGCTAGGAATACTGCGGTTAAAAAAGCCTACGATATCCTTATGCTTACGTAAAGCAACTTTCGCCCCAATAATAGAAAGCACCAGACTAAAGATCAAAGGAATATAGGGACCAATAATCGGCAAATGCGAAAAAGGCCCACCCAAAAGGTTAGCCAAAATCAAACCAATACCAATACCAAGCGTCATAACAAGAATATCACTGGTCGGCACCTTGGATAAAACGATCGCCATACGTTCCGTATAGCCCATAATATGATAAATAAGCACCGGTGCAACAGCTACACCAAGACCACCAAAAACAAAGATGCCCACAGCACCTGAAACAATAGTTGCCAAAGCTATGCCAAAAAAGCCGTTGTCATAAAGATCGTAACCAAAAAAATCCGAAATATAAGGCAGTAAATATTCAGTAAGTATGAGTCCGGTAAGCGCAAACACAACGACAATGGTCAGCTTCAAAATCCTGTTTAACATCTTTACACCTCCTTTCTTTAAATAATATGGATAATATAATATTTTACTACAATTTTCGTATTAAAAACAGCTAAAAAAATAAAATACGTCGGAAAATCCGACGTATTTCACTAAAAAAACTTATTCAGCCAGTTTTCAATATCCTGCTGTTCAGCATTTTTTACAAGCATCACTTCGCTGATCAAAATCTGTCTGGCTGTACCCAATAATCTACGCTCGCCGGTAGATAATTTTTTTTCATTCTCCTGCACCTGCAATGTTCTTATTACATCGGCAACTTCAAAAACATTACCGCTTTTCATTTTTTCCAAATACATATTAAAGCGTCTGTTCCATGTAATAGCTTTATTGTAATTATCAGGACGTTCTTCCAAAACTTTTTCAACGGCATCGATATCATCATTTTCGATAACATGCCTCAAGCCAACACGTTCCACACTGTCGACCGGAACCATGACCTTCATCTCTCCAAGAAGCATTGCCAGGATCAGATAGTCGACACTTTGACCGTCACGTTCACGCTTTTCTATTGTTTTTACTACTCCGGCGCCGTGCATCGGATATACGACTTTGTCTCCTACTGCAAACATCTTCTGCCCTCCTAAGGAACACGCTATTTTTATATGTATTTATTTTAACACCTCCTGTTATTTTTGTCAAAATTTTATTATTTTATCATAGCTCCATATTTGTGTCAATCATTTTTTATATAAATTTTCTGATTTTATTTTAAAATAAACAAAAAAGAGCGGAGAAACCTCCGCTCTTTTAAGCAAAAACCTTATCCAGCGCTTCTTCCAAAGTTTTAACCTGCACAACACCATTGCAGGGTTCATCCAATGACAGCTTGCCCATTGGCAAAACAAATCTTTTAAAGCCAAGATTCATAGCATCCTTGATACGCCTTTCCGGCGAACCTATTCGTCGCACTTCTCCTGTAAGCCCCACTTCACCCATGACTAATACGCCATGCGGAATCGGCCGATTACGATAGCTGGATACCAGCGCAGCAGCCACAGCCAGATCTGCAGCTGGCTCAGTGACTCTCATCCCGCCAACTACATTGACGTAAGCATCGTAAGCGCCAAAATCCATTCCTAAGCGCCGTTCCAAAATCGCCAAAAGCATAGTGACCCGATTATAATCAAATCCAACAGCAGTGCGTCGGGGCATCCCATACGGTGTTTTGGCAACCAAAGCCTGCACTTCAACTAAAATAGGCCTGTTACCTTCCAGGCAGGCACAAACAACTGAACCGGAAGCATCGTTACTGCGTTCTTCCAGGAATAATCCTGCTGGATTACTTATTTCCTGCAGCCCACTGGCTTCCATAGAAAAAATACCGCTTTCATTTGTAGAGCCAAAACGATTTTTCAAGGCACGCAGCACCCGAAAAGAATAGGATCTATCCCCTTCAAACTGCAGCACCACGTCGACCATATGTTCAAGCAATCGCGGGCCGGCAATATTACCGTCTTTAGTCACATGACCGATAATAAGCACGGCAATGCCGCTGGTTTTTGCAAAACGCAGCAATTTCGCCGTACACTCGCGCACCTGTCCGACACTGCCTGCTGCAGTAGGCAGCTCGCTGTTGTACATAGTCTGAATAGAATCAATTACCAACAATGCCGGCTGCACTTCCTGTGCCTGCAGTAAAATAATATTCAAATCGGTAGCCGTCATCACCAGCAGGTTTTCACCGCTGCTGCCTAAACGTCTCGCCCGCATTGCTGTTTGCGCTTCTGATTCTTCACCAGAAACATACAAAACTTTTATATTATTCCGGCTAAACTTCATGCCGGCATCCAAAAGCATAGTCGACTTGCCAATGCCCGGGTCTCCGCCCAACAAAACCAGGCTGCCGGGAACAATCCCTCCCCCAAGCACACGATCAAATTCACGGATACCTGTCTGCAGACGGCTGAGGGACTGTTCCGCCACCTGATGCAACGGTTTGGGCTTAGCGGTTTCGCCTACAGGCAGGTAACTCTGTCCAGGACGTTCAGGCACGTCCATTTCTTCGACAAAGCTGTCCCATTGACCACATTCCGGACACTTTCCCAACCATTTAGCCGTTACATAACCACACGACTGACAAACGAAACGTATTTTCGGTTTTGCCATTACGGACGTTCCTCTCCAGCTGCAACCAAGGCTTCTTCCTTGTGCGCTTCTTCTTTATCAAAATAGATTTTACCAGCCTCATCAGTACGGGTCAAAATAGTATCACCGCGTTTTAATTCTGAAGCCAGATACAAATCGGAAACAGGATCCTCAACCAGTTTCCTTAAAGCCCTGCGCAGAGGCCGTGCACCATAACGCGTATCTTTGCCAGCTTTTAAAAGCTCGGCCTTAGCCTCATCAGTAACCTTGATATCAAGGCCATTTTCCTGCAAACGACCTGAAAGTTCTTTGAGCATCTGTTCGACAATTTGTCGCAGTTCTGCTTCACCAAGCGGATCAAAGACCAGAATTTCATCAATTCTATTTAAAAATTCAGGACGGAAGATTCTTTTTACTTCTTCCAATACAGCACTTTTGCGTCCGTCGTTTACCTGTTTCTCACCAGTCGCAAATCCCAACGGCTTGCTGTCCAGTAAAGCTCTGGCACCAGCGTTGCTGGTCATAATGATAACAGCATTTTTAAAATCAACAGTCCGTCCCTGCCCGTCAGTCAAGCGGCCGTCTTCCATAATCTGCAGCAGCAAGTTGAAAACATCAGGATGCGCTTTTTCAATTTCATCCAGCAAAATTACCGAATAGGGCCGCCGGCGCACAACATCTGTCAGCTGACCGCCTTCTTCATAACCAACATAACCAGGAGGAGCACCTACCAACCGAGAAGTAGTATGCTTTTCCATATATTCAGACATATCAAATCTAATCAAAGCACGTTCATCGCCAAAAAGGTTCTCTGCCAGCGCTTTAGCCAGCTCTGTTTTACCTACCCCGGTAGGTCCTAAGAACAGGAACGATCCTACAGGGCGGTTTTTATCCTTAAACCCGGCTCTGGCTCTACGGATAGCTTTTGCAACAGCGTCAACAGCCGCATTTTGACCGACCACACGCTCATGCAGCGCCTCCTCCAAATGAATAAGTCTTTTAGATTCACCTTCGGTAAGCTTACGCAGTGGAATATTTGTCCAGGAAGCAACTACTTCGGCAACATCTTCTTCACTTACCGTCAATTTGCTGCTTGATCCACTGCGCTGCGACTGACGCTCACCATCAAGCTGTTCCTGCAGCTTGCGTTCTGCGTCACGCAATTCAGCAGCACGTTCATACATTTGCTGAGTAATAGCCGATTCTTTTTCAATGCGCACTTTTTCAAGCTGTTGTTCAATTTCCCGCTGCGGCAAGGAAATCTTATAGCTTTGCAGCCGTACCCTCGAACAGGCTTCATCCATTAAATCGATAGCTTTGTCCGGGAGATTACGGTCAGTGATATAACGATCAGACAGACGCACTGCCGCCATAATCGCCTCATCTGTGATTTGAATACGATGAAAAGCTTCATATTTATCGCGCAGTCCCTTCAAAATCTCAATTGAATCATTAACATCAGGAGCACCTACAACGATAGGTTGAAAACGACGTTCCAGTGCCGCATCCTTCTCAATGTACTGACGGTACTCATCAAGAGTGGTTGCACCGATACAATGCAGTTCACCTCTTGCAAGCAGAGGTTTCAGCATATTACCCGCATCCATGGCACCATCGGTCTTGCCTGCTCCCACGATCAGATGCAGCTCATCAATAAACAGAATAATCTGTCCTTCGCTCTTTCTGACCTCTTCCAGAACTGCTTTCAGACGCTCCTCAAATTCACCTCTGTATTTGGCACCTGCTACCAGAGAGCCCATATCCAATGAGAAAATCTTCTTATTCTTCAGTCCTTCCGGAACATCACCGCGGACAATCCGCTGTGCCAGACCTTCAACCACTGCTGTCTTACCAACACCAGGCTCACCGATGAGCACCGGATTGTTCTTGGTCTTACGGGACAGGATACGGATCACATTGCGGATCTCTGCGTCTCGTCCGATGACCGGATCAAGTTTCTGGTCTCTGGCACGCTCGACCATATCATAACCGTATTTCTCCAAGGTATCATAGGTTGCTTCCGGATTGTCCGTCATCACCCTCTGGTTGCCCCGCACGGTAGAAAGTGCCTGTAAAAAGCGGTCTCTGGTAATGCCATACTCCTTAAAGATTTCCTTGATGGCACGATTCGGGTAACGGATCATGGCAAGGAAAAGGTGCTCGACGGAGACATACTCGTCCCCCATCGCCTTTGCCTCATCCTCTGCATGGATGAGTACCTGATTTAAGTCCTTACCGACATAGACCTGCCCCCCGGAGACTTTTGTCCTTGCCTCCAGATGCCGGATGGCATTATCCTTAAAATGTTCTAACTGTATCTCCATCTTTTCGATCATCTGCGGGATCAGTCCATTTTCCTGCTGCAAAAGGGCGACCAAAAGATGTTCCTGTTCGATCTCCTGATTTCCATATTCATATGCCAATTTCTCACAGTCCTGCACTGCTTCCATTGACTTTTGTGTAAATTTCTGGATGTTCATATGCTTCACCTCCTAAATCTTATCTTATCACGCAGACGCTCTTTCTGCACCTGCATATTCTCTTAATTTTTGTTTTGCCATCGCATTCAGATGTCTCGGCACATCGACCTCCACGGTCACGTACTGATCGCCGTGGAATTGCGCATTCCGCATGGAGACGATACCCTTATTTTTCAGACGAATCTTGCTGCCGGACTGAGTGCCCTCTTTGATCTGACACTCGACATCGCCGTACAAGGTGTGGACTCTGGCAGATCCGCCCAGGGCTGCCGTTACAAATGGCACACGGATGGTCGAATAGACATCCATGCCTTCCCTACGGAAAGCCTTACTGTCAAGCACATGGACTGCCAGCATCAGATCACCATTCTTGCCACCATTTATGCCCGGCTGACCTTTTCCTGCAAGGCGTACAGTCTTCCCCTCATCGATTCCTGCCGGAATATGCACCGACAAAGTCTGCGGCTGTCTGCCGGATGGATCAGAAATCGTGATCTGCTTGTCACAGCCAAAGGCTGCATCTTCAAAGGATATGGTGATCTCTGCATGCAGATCTTTTCCTTTCATTGCACGGTTGCCAAAGCCCTGAGATCTGCCGCCAAAACCGGAGCCACCACCACCAAAAGCACCTCCAAAGATGGAATCAAAGATATCTCCCATATCATCCATATTGCCGCCTTCAAAATGAAACTCCATGCCATCACCATTGCGATAGAACTTGGTTCCCCCGAAGCCGGAGCCGCCAAAACCACTTGCCTGGTTCGGATCAAAGCCTTCTGTAAAGGCAGCGTGTCCAAACTGGTCGTACAACTTTCTTTTTTCTTTATCACTCAAGACATCATAGGCTTCTGTGATCTCTTTAAACTTTTCTTCCGCCTTTGCATCCCCCGCGTTGGTATCGGGATGGTATTTCTTTGCCAATCGCCGAAACGCTTTCTTTATCGTACTCTCATCCGCTTTCTTGTCGACACCCAAGACTTCATAATAATCTCTCTTGGCAGACATCCCAACTCACCTACTTTCTTATTTAAAAGAAAACTGGCTACGGATTGTAGCCAGCCTCTTTTGTTCCTATCATCGATCACTCAATGGCGATCGTCTTTTTCTGCTCTACCTTCGGCTGGGCTTCCTTCTTTGGAATATCCAACTTCAAAGTACCGTTTTCAAATTTCGCCTTGATGTCCTCATGGGTGATATCTTCACCTACATAAAAACTTCTCTGGCAGGAACCACTGTAACGCTCCTTGCGAATGTACTTGCCATCTTCGGATTTCTCCTCGTCATTCGTGCTCGTTGTAGCACTGATGATCAGATAGCCATCCTTCAATTCCGCGTTTACATTTTCCTTACTATATCCCGGAAGATCAATCACCACTTCGTAACCTGTCTCTGTTTCTTTGACATCCGTCTGCATCAGGTTTGCCTTAGCAGTCGGTGTGGTCTTTCTCTCCTGTGGGAATACAAAGAAATCATCCATAAAATCATTTCCAAAAATACTAGGCATTAACATAAGTCATCGCTCCTTCCATATCATCAAAACTATTTGTTTTCTTATCTCATTGTTTTAATGTCTTTTCTTTTGACAATTATGTTATAGCACCTTTATTAGCACTCGTCAATAGTGAGTGCTAATAATTTTTGAAAATTCACAAAATCGTCACAAAAATCCCCAGACGGATCTTTTCCATCTGGGGATTGCTGTTTACTCTTTCTTTATTTTATGCGACTACCATATGTTCTTCGATGAAACCCTCCACCTGATTGCGGGGGATCTCCAGCACCGCGGAAATCTCCGAGTACAACTGCATCTCCGCCATCTTCATGTAACGCTCATCTAAGGCAGTCATCTTCTTGCCCTTTTCCATGCGTCCGCGTCCACGCTCCCGTACGGTCTTTAATAGACGAACCCATTCCTTGCCGTCCAGACTACGGATGCACTCCTTGTATTCGTTCTCACGCTGCTTGTCATTGGTCACGTTTAACATATCGATCTGCGGCATCGCCTTGATCAGTGACATGACATCATCCTTGGTCATAACCCGGCGAATGGAAAGTTTGGGATTGTCCACCGGTGCATACATGATGCTGGTGCCATCTGTCGTCGGCGACAAATAATAATACTGCCGGTCTTTTGGCACATTCGGCATATCCAGGGTGTCGATCTTTACAATCTCGCATACACCATGATGACCATACACTACTCGTTCGCCCACTTCAAACATCTTGACACATCCTTTCACCAATTTCGACAACTCCATCGAGTCCACGACAATTTACACACATTTTACCTATATACATATATATTTTATCAACTTTTGGCAAAAAATGTAAGGGCGAATTTTCACAAAGTATATCTGAAACGCAAATGGATATTTTTCACAAACAAAAGGCACCTATCAAAAGGTGCCTTAAAAGATCCATATATCTAGATCTGTGTCATCACAAAGATATCGTAAATAGCCTTGATAGCATTGTCAAAATCATTGTTGCTGACACCGATAATGATGTTTAACTCGGAAGATCCCTGATCGATCATCTTAACATTGATGTTGGCATGTGCCAGTGCAGAGAAGATCCTTCCTGCTGTACCACGGGTAGACTTCATGCCACGGCCAACGACAGCGATCAGTGCCAAATCCGCTTCCAGATCGATAATGTCCGGATTTACGAGACGACGGATGGAAGAAATAACCTGCTGCTCCTTGCCCTCGAATTCTTCCTGATGAACAAAGACCGTCATGGTATCAATACCGGATGGCATATGCTCAATGGAAATACCATTCTCTTCAAATGCCTCCAGTGCTTTACGACAGAAGCCCACTTCTGAGTTCATCATATCTTTATCAATATTGACTGCTACAAAGCCCCTCTTACCGGCGATACCGGTAATCGTATAATCTGCCTTTTGACAGGTGCTTTCTACAATCATAGTTCCCGGTTCTTCCGGCGCATTGGTATTCTTAATATTGATCGGGATGCCCGCTTTGCGTACCGGGAAGATCGCATCTTCATGCAGCACGGAGGCTCCCATATAAGAAAGTTCTCGTAATTCTCTATATGTGATCACCTTGATCGGCTGTGCATTCTCAACGATTCTAGGATCTGCGACCAGACAACCGGAAACATCTGTCCAGTTCTCATATACGCTGGCATGTACTGCCTTGGAAACGATCGATCCTGTAATATCAGATCCACCTCTGGAGAATGTCTTTACATTGCCATTGCTATCACTTCCGTAAAAGCCCGGAATCACGGCCTTTTCTACATGCGAGAGACGTTCTGCCATCACCTTATCTGTCTTATAATCATCAAAGTTTCCATTCTCGTCAAAGAAGATCACTTCTGCTGCATCGATAAATTCATAGCCCAGATAATTTGCCATAATGATACCATTTAAATATTCACCACGGCTGGCTGCATAATCTTCTCCGGCTTTATCTGCAAAATTTTTTTCGATTGTTCTGAATTCGTCTTCCAAAGAAAGTGTCAGATTCAGTCCATTGATAATGGAATTGTAACGTTCCTTAATTTTTTTCAGTGCACCCTTAAAGTCTTCCTCGGCTTCTGCTAATGCATAACAGGAATAAAGCATATCTGTTACTTTCGTATCCTTTGCATTACGTTTTCCCGGCGCACTCGGCACAACATAACGACGTGACTCATCCGCGCGGATAATATCTCCTACCTTGGCAAACTGTGCTGCACTTGCCAGGGAACTTCCACCAAATTTTACTACTTTAACCATTGTCTTACTCCTTAACACTCGTGTATATATAAAAATCGTCCGATCAAATCAGATGCTTTCTATATCTTATACTGTTTCTTCTTGCATTGCTACAATATATCCGCTCTCGATTATAGCATATCCTGTCAAGTGCATGCAATGGAAAAGCTTTTCGGTTATTCCTTCTGGTTATTCCTGTACGATACGATTGTATGTCCGGGCAGTCATCAGATACACCAGCACATAGATGATACCAAATACCACAAAACAGCCAACCATACACCCTGCCAAAAGCGCTGTATTGCGCATATTAAAGAGTGACAACATACGACGGATCATTGGAAAAGCAAAACAGGTATGGATACAGGCAGCTACAAGCGGCATAAAAAATACCATCAACACCTGGGAACGAATGGCAGAGGACACTTCCTCATGCGTCATGCCGACCTGCTGCATAATATGAAATCTCTTTCGATCATCATATCCTTCTGACATCTGTTTATAATAAATGATCAAAACTGTTGCAATCATAAAGAGTACACCAAGAAAAGCACCCGTAAAGAACAAACCACCATAAAGCGCATTCAACGATTTCTCATTCACGTTTCGATTTTCCACAGAAAAGCTGCTCATGTTTGTGGATGGATACTTTTGTATTTTCTTATAGAGTTCCTTTTGCTGATCGGCATCTCCATCAATATCAATACCATAATATGATCGCAACTCGTTAAAACAGTCATCATACTGATATGGTATGTGCTCTGCTATTTGCTCTACCGCTGCTTCATCTGGGAAAACAATGTAATATCCGCTTGACATATAAGATGCCAGTATTCCATTGCACGGTGCCTTTTTCACTTCTTTTACGCGATAATCCTGTCCCATAATCTCAATCGTGTCTTTTCCATAGCGTTCATGAGCCGCATATACCAAAACCTCTCCCGGTTCTAACGTCTCCTTTGTATGCATGCTCTTATTGTAATCCTCCAGATTCATGCAAAAAAGAACTCCAGCAGACGTTCCCATGGCAGTCGCATCTGCTTCAAATGCATCTCCATGTCTTCGGGTATAAATAATACAACCGCGTGCATAAATCTCATCTTTGACGTCACAGCCGGTTTCCTTCGCCATCTGATGAATGGCTTCTATCATCTTTTGATCATCACTGCGACTTGTACCGGAAACATAACACATGTTCTGCATCGGATAACGCGTATATAAAATATCGTGCATGCTAAACATCATGGAAGATGTCGTGGAAATCATCACGAGCACCATGGTAGAAAGAACACAAATGTGCGCTAATCCTATCGCATTTTGTTTCATACGATACATCATACCGGAAACACTCACAAAATGATTTGTCTTATAATAGAAACTTTTCTTCTTTTTCAGCAACTTTAGTAATGCAATACTTCCCGCTGTAAACAGCAGATATGTGCCAAAAATAACGCAGAGAACAGCTACAAAAAAGAAAGCAAGCGCAGACACCGGATCTTCTATTTTCAGTGAAATAGTATAGCCGGTCGCCAAAAGTATAAAGCCAAGAATGGCAAGCAGCCATTTTGCACGTGGTTCCTTTTCGCCCATATCCGTTCCATGTAAAAGTTCGATTGGCGATGTCGCATGAATTTGCGCAATATCATAAAAATAATTTAGCGCCATTATGACGACAAACAATACCACCGTATGTCCAATCGCAAGCGGCGATACAAAAAAGCCCAGCGGAACAGAGAAACCTAGCATGCGTATCAGAACTGCATATAAAAGTTTATCCAAAAGCATGCCAAAAAGGATTCCTGCGAAAAGTCCTATCACAAGTACACTTAAGCTCTCCCAGAACAAGGTGATCGCCAGATGTTTTTTCTCTAAGCCAAGCATATGGTAAACACCAAACTCTTTTCTTCTCTGCTTGATCAGAAAGCTGTTCGTATATAACATGAAAATCACTAGAAAAATGCGGACAACCCAACAGGCAAATGTCAAAATAGAATTCATTGTATCAAAGCCGAGCATGTTCTCAAATCCCGGATTCAGTGCCAATGATTGTATAATATAAAACATTGCCACAGCAGCAATCACGCTGAGTATATAAGGAGTATATATTTTTCCATTCTTTTTCATATTCGTTTTTGCCAGCTGGCGGTAAAATCCTTTACTCATTTTCATCACCGCCTGTCGTCAAGAGTGTCAGTGTATTGGCAATCTTTTGATACATTTCCTCATTTGTACTGTTGCCACGATACAACTGATGGAACACTTCTCCATCCTTTATAAACAAAACACGGCTTGCATGCGATGCTGCTTTTGTCGAATGGGTTACCATCAAGATTGTCTGCCCTGCCGCATGTAACTCCGAGAACACC
>OKRU01003930.1_pt1 | contig 11361 bp, 10 predicted proteins | sample 1601131 | NCBI WGS metagenome assembly OKRU01 (sample SAMEA3541558, study PRJEB24748) | human gut metagenome | biome: human gut; feature: human-associated habitat; material: faeces | place: China | collected 2012 | reverse complement strand
GAGTTCCTCCGGAAGTTTTTGTATTTGAACAGCAATCGAAGAATACATACGAAAACGTACTTTTCACATCAGAAATTCTTAAACAGAAAGGGATAGCAGGAGAGGATTGTCTTTTAATAACCACCGCGTCACACATCAGACGCAGCCTGAAATGTTTCTCCAAACAAGGGCTCAACATGGATTATTTTTCCGTAGATGCAAGAAGTCCTCTTACGATATCTGATAATTGGTGGAAGCCGGATATAAAGGTGCTAACGAAATGGAAAGAGCTACTACACGAATGGGGTGGTAGCATCGTTTACCAAACCAAAGGTTATATCTAAAAATAAAATTATGTTCTTTGAACTTTCCAAATTCCTAAACTTTTTTCTCATCTCCCCTATCAGTTGGATATTCCTCCTGTTGATCAGTTTTTGCCTGTGCAAAAAAAAAACATTGGAAAAGGATATTCCTGGTCAGCAGTATCGCCATATTTATAATTTTCACCAACAAGGCATTGGCGGATTATGTAAAGTTTCTAACTGTAAAAAAATACAGCGCAATAGCAGTCGCACCGGAAAAGAGATATAAACTTGCCATCGTGATGGGAGGATTTGCCTCTATGAACAGGGAAACCGGGCAGATGAGATATGAACAAGACCGGGCAGACAGGCTTTGGGAAGCTGTAAGACTCTGGAGAAACGGAACCATAGAGAAGATTTTGATAACGGGTGACGGGACATCGATCGTACAACCGGACGGAACTTCGACGGAAAAGCTCTTCCTGCAATACATGGAAGAAATGGGAATACCCCAAAAAGTATTCATTCTGGAAAAGCAAGCGCTAAACACCCGGCAAAACGCACTCTTTACAGCAGAAATACTGAAAAAAGAAAACATTAAAGGCGAGGAATGCTTGCTGATCACTTCGGCTACGCATATGAAACGTAGCTTGGCCTGCTTCAAGAAAACCGGTATTCATCCGGATTATTTTCCGGTAAATACGTATGATACTCCTAAAATCATCAATCACAGAACATTTTACCCGCAATGGGAAGCGGCTATCGAATGGCAGGAACTGATGAATGAATGGATAGGTGACCGGGTCTATCAAATAATGGGATATATTTAATTCTACAATATGATGATGAACTATACAGACTTTCAACCTTATATATTACCGGAAACCGATGTCTGGGCGTTGCCCACCCAAAAAGCTATGGAATTACTGGAATATCTGGAGAATAAAGGAATGAAGCAGGTGATATGTGTCCCACCTGTGAGACAAGAGAATCCAAACAATACTACAGAAAATCTGAAAAAGATATTCCAAAACTTTCAAGCCGGATACAAAGGAAATATCAAACTGAAACTTGCTGCCAGATACCGTCTGGATAGTCTCTTTGAAGAAAAATTGACGCATGAGAAGCTATTAACGATCAGCAACGAAAAAGAATTGCTCGTTGATGTTCACCCACTGAGAAACAACAGTAAAACATGGGAAATGCTGGATACTGCTTTGGCTGCCGGATACACTCCTGTAATCATGCAACCGGAACGAACCATTTACTGGGGAACAGAGGAGTTCGTAAAACTCAAAGAAAAAGGATGCAGGCTGATGATGAATTTGTACTCTTTCTTCGGATATAATGGCGATGAAGCTCTGAATTATAGTAGAATGTTAATAAGAAGAAATCTATATACCCATGTCTTTTCGGGGATGGAAGATACAAAGATAATGCGATACAGCGAATGCTTCAATCTGCATGACAATGAAGAAATAGAGAACTTATTCAAAAAAACAGAAAACGAAAATCACTTTTATTACCAACCACTAATTCTATAATCATATGCTAATCGATCAAATCCAAGAGCTGAAACATTTAGCTCACCAATTATTATATTTAGGAACAGATGATACGCCCATATATGCGGACTCTCTTGCTAAACTGAATAAAGAAGTAACACAAAAAGCGAATGCCTTATTTACGGCCAAAGCCTCAACAAATGAAGAGGAAGCGCTACTCTGTCTTGCTTTATTAATGGGATATAATGCCGTGATGTACAGTCAAAGCGAAATTGAAAACCGGAAACAGGCGGTTCTGGACCGTGCAGGAAAGATATTGGATAAAATATCCCCCTCTCTACTGAAATGTCAACTTCTGACATATTGTTATGGTGAAGTTTACGATGAGGAACTGGCCATGGAAGCTCATTCTATCATAGATAGCTGGGGAGAAAGAAGACTAAGCGATGAAGAACAGGAAATAGCAGATACCTTAATGAATCTGGAAAATTACCCGTATCCATGGAGTGAAATTAAAGAATAAAAATCAAAGCAGTTGCTAAACAAACTTCAACAATAATAATAACGAAACAGTTTTTTTATAGGCATATAGCATTATGATACAATAAAAAGTGCTATATTTTCCCGAAAGGGAAATCAGAGGTTGATCTGATGTGAATCATATCAACTTTCTAATATTATTGTTTGTTTGTGTTTCCCCTTTCCGGTCTGGCGTGACCAATGGAAAGGGGATTTTTTTATTTATAGGTGATATGTATGATCGATGATATGTATCTGTACTTGCGTACAATAAATCAAATAAAGACTTGGTGATAAACAAATAATTGTGTTTCTTTGTAATAGATAAAAAGATAAGATAGAATGGGAAAGCTTTATCCGATTGGTATACAGAATTTTGAGAGTCTCCGTAAAGATGGATATTTTTATATTGATAAAACAGCATTGATATATCAATTAGTCCAAACTGGAAGATATTACTTTTTGAGTCGTCCCCGCCGATTCGGGAAAAGCCTTTTGCTGTCTACTCTTGAAGCCTACTTCGAAGGTAAAAAAGAGTTGTTCGAAGGATTGGATATAGAAAAATCAGAAGAGAAATGGACGAAATATCCGGTTCTGCATCTGGATCTGAATGCAAAGAAATTTGATACTACGGATGATCTGATCCGCCTGATAGACCGCCAACTACTGATTTATGAAGCCGAATATGGTTCATCGGATGCCGACCGCAGCATCGATGACCGATTCTTCACCCTCATCCGTCTGGCATACGAAAAGACAGGACAGCGTGTAGTGATCCTGATAGATGAATACGACAAACCCATGCTGCAAGCCATAGGTAACGAAGACTTGCAAAAAGAATATCGGGAAACGCTGAAAGCATTCTACGGGGTTATGAAAAGTATGGATAAGTATATCCGTTTCGCCTTGCTGACAGGAGTAACCAAATTTGGTAAAGTGAGCGTATTCAGTGATTTGAATAATCTGGACGATATTTCGATGGATGACCGATATATCGAGATATGCGGAATAACAGAACAGGAAATACATGCCTGCTTTGAGGAAGAGCTGAACAAACTGGGCCGAAGCCAGAACATGACCTATGACGAAGTGTGCAGGGAACTGAAAACACGCTATGACGGTTATCATTTCTCGGAGAACACAATAGGAATATACAATCCCTTCAGCCTGCTCAATACTTTTGCCAAAATGAAATTCGGCAGTTACTGGTTCGAAACGGGAACCCCTTCCTATCTGGTGGAGCTGCTGAAACGCCATCATTACGACCTGTACCGGATGGCACATGAAGAAACCAGTGCCGATGTACTGAACAGTATAGACTCCAGTTCCACCAATCCGATACCAGTCATTTATCAAAGCGGATATCTGACGATAAAAGGATACGATCCACGTTTTCGTGTTTATCGATTAGGATTCCCGAATAAAGAAGTAGAAGAAGGATTTATGGAATACCTCCTCCCCTTTTATGCCAATGTGGATAAGATAGAATCTCCTTTCCAGATCATGAAGTTTGTACACGAAATAGAGCAGGGAGATTACAATGCTTTTTTCCGCCGTTTGCAAAGCTTCTTCGCAGATACTCCATACGAACTCGTACGCGATTTGGAATTACATTATCAGAATGTACTTTTCATTGTATTCAAGTTAATAGGTTTCTACGTAAAAGCGGAATATCATACCGCAGAAGGACGTATCGACCTAATGCTGCAAACTGATCGCTTCATTTATATCATGGAATTCAAACTGGAAGGAACAGCCAATGAAGCACTACAGCAGATTGAAGAAAAACAATATGCCTTGCCATTTATAAAAGATTCACGGAAACTCTTCAAAATCGGAGTAAATTTCAGCGCGAAAACAAGAAATATCGAGGAGTGGAAAGTGAAATAACAGAAATAAGATGAAAATAATCAAACTTGCATACACAATAAAACTCAAATAAAAAATAAAATTATTTTTCATTTTAAACAACTACAAGATAGCACATTATAAAAAACTTTGAAAACTAAATAAATAAAAGTTTGTGCATTCAAATGTGTTATATTAATTTTACCAAAAATTAAAACTAATAATATCATGAAATGCACAAACAAAAACGCTGTCAGACACAGTCTGGCGGTAGTAATTCCTTTTTTATGTTTTTCCTGTATCAACAGTATTCAGCCGTTAGAAGAATCTTCAGAGACACCTCACTCGCCTACCTATAAAGATATCCCTATTGCAATATCTGCTCAAATTTTACAGGTTGAGACTCAGGTCCATACACGTACCACTAACAACGCATTTGACGAAAACGATGCAATCGGTCTCTACGTATTGGCACAACCGGAAACGATAGGTGGAGTAAGACATATAGATAATATGCGGTTTGTTTATTCATCGGCAGGATTTATGCCGGACGAAGAGATATACTATCCGAAAGGAGACGGTAAATGTGATTTCATAAGCTATTATCCTTACCAAGAAGAAGGGGTTTCCCAACATAGTAACGATATACAAATCAGTGTTAATGCAAATCAAAGCACAGCTACCGATTATAGCCATTCAGACTTCATGGTAGCTAAAATACAGGGAATATCTCCGAGTATGAAAGCAGTAAATTTAAAGCATAACCATAAACTTTCCCAACTAAACATCATTTTACAACTTAACAAAGAAGAAGACATAAAAGATTTACAAGAAAACGCAACCATATCCATCAGTAATCTTAACACAAAAGCTATTTATAATATAGATACTGAATTATTCAGTTCACTCAACAATCCTCAAAACATTATTCCTAACGGACAATGGGAAGCAGATGAAGAGAACCACCAACTCACAGGAAAAAAGGCAATTCTTATTCCGCAACCTACTACCGGATGTGAACTGACGCTACGTACCAAAAACAAAATTTACTCTGCCATTTTACCGGAAGATTTAACATTGGAAAGCGAAACCAGTTGCGAACTCCTGTTAATATATGACTCAAGAGTAGGAATTGGCAAAATCAGCTCATCCATAAGCGAATGGAAACAAGGAGGCAGTAGCAACGCCACTCTTGAAGAAAAAGAAAATAACAACTCGATAAGTATCTCCGGACTGAATTTTGAAAAAACAGGGATATACCACCTTGTAACTTCTACAAACGCCGTAATTGGAAAAATTTGTAAAGAATATCTGCTAAATGAGGATATCAATGCACAGGCAATTGTTCTATATCCGGCAGATAATGATGAGAGGGGAACTGTTTTGCAGATAGTAGGTGAAAACAAAAGTCTGCACGGGGGAAGCGTTACTTGGGATAAAGTCAATAATTCAATGGTGTATATACCTGGAGATCAAACACCAATCGAGGAAATTTATGCGGATACAGATGGAAATGTCATCTTTGAAAAGAGTGAAAACATACAACCGGTTTTAGCAGCAGAAAACGTATTGACAGATATCAGAGGTTCTGAAACAATTACCTGTCCCATAGTGAAAATAGGAACACAATACTGGATGCAGGAAAACCTGAATACAACTAAATACAATGATGGAACTGCCATCACTAACAACACAACCTATTTAAATAAGACAACAGCCGGCTATTACTTGCAAAATTCTAACCGCTTTTATAATCAAGCAGTCATCGCCACTGGGAAAATCGCCCCGCAAGGATGGAAAATACCGGATATCACAGAATGGAATATACTGAAAACTTATTTGAAAGACGATGCAGCAACCTTGAAAACAGGTATATGGACCTCAAATGAAGGAACACCTCAAGCTAATAATAAAACAGGATTCAACGGAAAGCCGGTAGGAATTTATTCAAAAGATGGAGAAAAAGCAATCATTTACGGTTACTCTCAAAGATATGCTGCATATTGGACCATAAAAGACAATCAAACAACACCGTATGAGACAAGTATCGCTCTAAGCAATAAACTAAAAGAGGTCGGAAAAGTTTTTAATACCGATTACTGCGCTTACTCTATACGCTGTATAAAAGAGTAGCATAAGTATAAAAAGAGCTGTATAAAAAACACTTTTGGATAATTGTATGAGAAATCATCTACCAATAATAGTAAGCATATGGATTCTGATAGGGAGCGTTTTCTGTATCTGGTCGTGTGTCAATAGTATCGGAGAAGAAGAGGATGAAAAAACAGACACTGTTATTCCCGGTAATATCCCCATCAAGATCAGTGCGAAAACACTCCATAGCCAGATCTACCGAAAGGATTGTGACGATGCCATCGGATTGTATGTGCTGATATCGCCTACAACCTTGGATAAAGAACGCTATATAGAAAACAGACAATTCAAATGTAAAGCTTCCGGTTTTGTTACGGAGGAAGAAGTTTATTATCCGGCAGAAAAGAACAAATGTGATTTTATCAGTTACTACCCTTACCAGCAAACAGGTATCACAGCAGGAGAGCAGAAAATAAATATATCCATCCGAACAGATCAAAACTCGGCGACTAATTATAATCGCTCTGACTTTATGACGGCACAGGCCAATAACATATCTGCCGTTAAGAAAAATATCGAACTGCACCATACACATCGATTATGCCAACTTACAATCAGAATCAAACCGACAAATGGATACGACATTAATATTCTAAAAAAGAGTAATCCTGTCATTCGTATAAATCAAGTTTTCACACAAGCGACTTACGACTTTGACAAAAACGAAATCTCCTCACTCGGTCAACTGCAAAATGTTATCCCAAACGGAGAATGGAATATTGACAATAATACATTGACCGGAAAAAAAAGCATATTGATTCCACAAACGATACCGGCCGGAAATGAAATTCTTACATTATCCATAGATTCTAAAAAATATGAATGCCGACTCAAGGAAAACTATGAACTGGAAAGCGGAACTGCCTGTGAACTTACATTACGATATGATCCGGTATTAGGGATCAATGGAATCACAGCAGAGATTAACGACTGGAAGGAAGGAAACAAGAGCGAAATTACTCCAACGGAAAAAGAAGAAAAAACGGGTATTCTCATCAGTGATTTCGATTTCGAACAAAGCTCTGTATACAGTATCATTTCTGAGGGAAAGATAGTAGCAGAGGTATGCAGAGAGTATCTGTCATCACCGGAAATACAGGCGCAAGCAGTCGTAATCTATCCTGCAAAAGACGGGGTAAACGACTGGCTAAAGGGAATTGTCCTACAAATTATAAACGATGACAGAAAAATACATGGTGGAAAGGCCATATGGGATAAAAAAACAAATACACTGAACTACGTACCCGGTAACCTTGCTCCTATCCTTTCTTTCTACATTGCATCGGATTTATCGATCGAGTTTTCCAAACCCGCCGAACCACTCCTGTTATCCATCAGAAAAAAGGTACTAACCGATATAAGAAAAGATGAAACCTGCATATATCCTATTGTCAAAATCGGTACACAGTACTGGATGAGAGAAAATCTTAAAACAGTATTCTATAATGATAACCAAAAGATAACTGCAAAAACAACATCCAATTATTCTAAAAGTTCCGCCGGATATTTTAAGGAAAAGACCTATTTATTCTATAATAAAGCAGCAGTCACCAGTGGTAAACTCGCACCCAAAGGATGGAAGATAGCGGATAACAAAGTCTGGCAATTACTAAAATCATATATTAAAGAAGACGGAAGCGTTCTAAAAAGTAGCAGATTATGGAAGAAATCGGAGTATACGGCATCTGATCTGACAGAGTTCAACGCTATTCCTACAGGCATTTTCACCAAAGAGAAAGGAGCAGACTCCAGCATCTACGCATTCGCCGGAGAATATGCAATATATTGGAATATGGGAAATGATCAGAAAACATTAGCCGAGAAAAGCATCCTATTAAGATATGACAGTGATCAAACGGCAGAAGCAAACCATTCTGATTTTTGCGGCTATTCAGTGAGATGCGTATTGGAAAACAGTGAGTAATCTGCCGACTATACCTCCATGAAATAATTCAAAGAGACGCTACACAGTGTCAATGAAAACAAGGAAACAGACCGGAAATAAATTCAAAACAAACTGAAAATAACTTTTTGAGGAAAATTTAAACAGACTCTAAATGCAGAAAGATGTTTTTTAAATTATCTTTGTAGGCCGTTTACTGCGTAGAAAGAACAAAACGGCAGATAACAATATAATTAACTAAATAAAAAGCAGAAGAATATGGCAATGCATACATGGTTTGAGTGCAAAATCCGTTATGAAAAACTAATGGAAAACGGAATGAATAAAAAAGTTACCGAACCTTATCTGGTAGATGCACTCAGCTTTACAGAGGCAGAAGCACGTATTATTGAGGAAATGACTCCATTCATCACAGGAGAATTCACCGTTTCGGACATCAAACGTGCCAATTACAGCGAGCTGTTTCCCAGTGAAGAGGAATCAGCAGACCGTTGGTTTAAATGTAAACTTATCTTTATCACACTGGACGAAAAAAGCGGTGCGGAAAAGAAGACATCCACACAAGTATTGGTGCAAGCCGCCGATCTGCGTGACGCCGTAAAAAAACTGGATGAAGGCATGAAAGGTACAATGGCCGATTATCAAATCGGAATGGTGTCTGAAACTCCGCTCATGGATGTATATCCATATAGCGCAGGGCCCAATGATAAACCGGAAGTCTGATTTAGTGATTAGCGGATTAGCGACAAGTGATTAGTAGTTACGCTGTATAGGCATAAAGTTTATCACTTGTCACCAATCCACTGATCACTGATTGCTTCTTATTGCTAATGAGCTTATCATTTATCATTAATCACTTATCACTAAATACATGAATATTTCGGAGAATTTAAAGCAAGTACTGGTCGAACTGCCTGCGGGAGTCCGTCTGGTTGCTGTTTCGAAATTCCATCCCAATGAGGCGATAGAAGAAGCTTACAGCGCGGGACAGCGTATTTTTGGAGAAAGCAAAGTACAGGAAATGACAACCAAATATGAGAGTCTTCCTAAAGACATCGAATGGCATTTCATCGGACATTTGCAGACGAACAAAATAAAGTATATGGTTCCTTATGTAGCTATGATTCACGGAATCGATTCATACAAATTACTTACAGAAGTCAACAAACAGGCTGCTAAAGTAAACAGAGTCATTAAATGCCTGATACAGTTGCACATTGCACAAGAGGAGACAAAATTCGGCTTCAGTGCTGAAGAATGTAGAGAAATGTTGGCTGCCGGAGAGTGGAAACACTTGGACAATGTACAGATATGCGGACTTATGGGCATGGCCAGCAACACCGATGATACTGAACAAATAGACAGGGAATTTTGTTCTTTAAATAAGCTATTTAAAGAATTGAAAGAAACTTATTTTCCGGAATCGGACAACTTCTGTGAACTATCTATGGGGATGTCGCACGACTATCATCAGGCTATTGCCGAAGGGAGTACATTAGTACGGGTAGGAAGCAAGATTTTCGGAGAAAGAAATTATTAGTATATCATTCATTATAAAAAAACTATATAACATGACCGATTTAAAAACTACTTTTGCAGGGCTTCAACTAAAGAATCCCATCATCATTAGCAGTTCAGGCCTAACAAACAGTGCCGGAAAGAACAAAAAGTTGGCCGAAGCCGGTGCCGGAGCCATTGTACTGAAATCACTTTTTGAAGAGCAAATATTCATAGAAGCCGACCAGTTGAAAGATCCTACCTATTCGGAAGGAAATGATTATCTGGCCGAATATATCCGGGAACATAAACTTTCCGAATATCTGGAGCTGATCAAAGAGAGTAAAAAGGTTTGTGATATTCCCATCATCGCAAGCATCAATTGCTATACGGATTCGGAATGGATAAATTTCGCAAAACAGATAGAAGAAGCCGGCGCTGATGCATTGGAAATCAACATACTGGCACTCCAGTCAGACGTTCAATATAAGTACGGATCGTTCGAGCAACGTCATATCGATATTTTAAGCCACATCAAGCGAGTGGTAAAGCTTCCTGTCATCATGAAGTTGGGCGACAATCTGACCAATCCGGTAACCCTTATCGATCAACTTTACGCCAACGGTGCAGCGGCAGTCGTATTGTTCAACCGTTTCTACCAACCGGATATCGATATCGAAAAGATGGAGCATATTTCCGGCAATGTATTCAGTAATGCTTCTGACTTGTCTAAGACGCTTCGTTGGATCGGCATTGCTTCGGCAATGGTAGATAAAATCGATTATGCGGCGTCAGGCGGCATACACAAACCGGAAGCTGTTGTAAAAGCAATTCTGGCAGGAGCATCGGCTGTCGAGGTTTGTAGTGCAATCTATCAGAATACCAATATGTATATCGGAGAAATGACCCGTTTCCTCCAAACATGGATGGAAGGTAAAGGCTTTAAAAACATCGCGCAATTCAAAGGAAAACTGAATGCAAAAGATGTGCAAGGTATCAATATGTGGGAACGTACTCAATTCTTGAAATACTTTAGCAGCAAATAAAAAAACTTTAGGTCCGGTTCTGGTTGTCAACTCTTTTCTCTTTTATTTCTCAAAAGCCCAAACAAACAGATTCTAAAGTCCTAATAAAAATCAGGTACCGACGCTATGCGAATGACATAGGAGGTCGATACCTGATTTTCTTTATTATCGATAATCTATCTAAAATCAGTCCTTCTTATCCAGCGCTTCAAAGCAAGAATTCTTACTTACAAATTCCGGAACGATATCTTTCATCGCTGCTACAATCTTCATCTGGTCGTATGTATAACTCAACTGAACAAGATTCTCAATACGTTCTTTTACTTCATCATAATCATATTCACGAACGGTAGCGATCATAATCTTTTCGTGATAAGTAGGCTTAGTCAGCTCTTTCACATTCAGCAGTTCTTCATACAATTTCTCTCCATGACGCAAACCGGTAAACTCTATCTTCACATCAGTACGTCCGGAAAGGCTGATCATACGCTTGGCAAGATCCACAATCTTCACCGGCTTACCCATGTCGAAGATGTAGATTTCACCGCCGTTACCCATACTGCCGGCCTCAAGGACAAGGCGGCAAGCTTCGGGAATGGTCATGAAGTAACGGATTATCTCAGGATGGG
>OKRU01003929.1_pt1 | contig 11362 bp, 10 predicted proteins | sample 1601131 | NCBI WGS metagenome assembly OKRU01 (sample SAMEA3541558, study PRJEB24748) | human gut metagenome | biome: human gut; feature: human-associated habitat; material: faeces | place: China | collected 2012 | reverse complement strand
GGCGTATGCCGGGGCCGACCGTTTCATGCAATGCCGCGCCTTCAGGCCGCATTCCTGTCGATAATCTCCAGTCCGGTCAGCGGACGGTATTCCAGATCGACATATTCAAAAGCCTGCATCGCCACGAAACCGTTGTCGCGTGAGCGGTACATGCATACGGTCACGGCCGGAACCTGCGCACGGGGCATTGTCAGCAACCGCGACAGGTTGCCTGCGGCGATACTCTCCGTCACGGCCGCAATCTCCGAGCGGTCGAAATAAAGTTCATCGTAACCGAGGTAACAGCGTCCCGCGGAATAATAAGGTGCCCCCGTGGAACCGAAGCCCCGTACAGCACACAGAATGGCGCCCGTCAGAGCCAGACACGCACCGATAAAGACCAGCGCCGAACGCATGTTGTTCGTCAGGACAGCGCTGTAAACCGAATTCAACACCAACAGGGCCGCGCCAACCGCAAACAGCACGACGGGCGCTACGAGGGATTTGCGGCGGCGAACCACAACCCCTCCGGGCAAGGCGTACATCGCCTCGCAGATTTTGATTTTATCCATTTCTCTTTGTTGTCATTATTAAACGCATGTATTTCAGGCATTCAGCCTATGAAAAAAATACGAAACGCTAAATAATGAGCCGGCACAACCGGTAGACATAGTAGTCCACCGCATACGCACCGACAGAGAGATTATTGGAGTGATACGCAGATGAAAGATTGGCGATACCTGTACCGCAGTTGCAGGAATCCGCCTGCCGGCACAGGGTGCGCGTCGCAGCAAACCCGACACGCTTGAGCAACTGTACCACCGGCCGGGATTCGGCTTTTCGAAGCAGTCCGAATTGCCCGAGGTCCGAATTGTAGATCCGTTCGCAATGCCACTGGTCGCTGTCTGCGTTTCCGGCGGTGAACTCCACCGAAACGGACACAGCGTCGACGGCCGACGCTTCTTCCCGGCCGTCGGGAAAAAGCAGGCATGCCGCGAAGGCCAGCGCGATGAACAGCAGTTTACGCATCCAATGGAACATGTTGCAAAGTTACACTTTTCCCCCGAAAAACACGCATTCCGGGCTTCGAAAATTCCAGAAACCCACACCTCCGGACCGAATCATGTTAAGATTCCCTTTGGAATTATCTAACAGGTTGAAAAATAGGGCTGTTGTATTTTTTTTGAATGGGATAAGGTAGCGAAAAAGCAACGGTTCTGTTTTCAGTTTGTTACGATGGAGGTGCGGGTATTTGAAGCCCAACTCGCAGGCGATTTCGCTGACCGGTTTGCGGTCTTCGGTCAAGAGCTCCTTGGCTCGGTCGATGGTGGCATGGTCGAAATATCGCGGGTCTTGAAATTCGGAAGCGAAGGAATCTGCGTGCGGATCGGTGCGCTGCCCTCCAGCTTGAAGACATCGGGACGGTACATAAAAGCGACGTCCACACCGCGAGCTTCGGGAGAGTCGTAGTGCGAAATCCGGTAATTGCCCGGAGCCATCTTCGGCGTAGCGATGATATCTTCGAGCACCGAGCGGTTCTCCACCTCCGATACGCCGATCACGATCGGATAATCCTTATCGATACCGGCAATGTCGAAAAGCACCTTTTCGGTATTACCCAACTTCTTCGCATACTTGACAGAATTCCATTTTTTAGGTCCTTCCGGCGTGAATTCGTCGTCATTGACCTCGGGATCGTTGATCGTATCGAAAAAGTTCTCCAAGTTGTAAAAGACCACCTTGTACGGTTTCTGCGCGAAACAGCAGGCTGCGAACAGTAAGGCCAGTAGTCCTGTAAAAATCAGTCGTTTTTTCATAAGTCAAATTAGTTTTGGATTCCCCATTGGCTCGGAGAGTTTTGTGCCTTTACGGATTCCGCAGCCGACTCGGGAATATTGGGAAAGAACGTAAAGCCGGTCTTCTTTTCAATCTCCGCCACGCTCATGCAAATGGACGCAGGCGGCTGAATATCGCCGTAGCTCTTCTGATCCACCCAAAATCCGATCGCCTTCAATTCATCGGCCGAACAATCCGCGATACGTTTACCGGTCGTACCGGTGCGCGTGCGAAGCAATACCTTGAAATAATTCGTCGGGACCGGACAAACTTTCCCGTCACGGTCGGTCGTCGTCGTATTGGTATTGGCATAATAGCAACCGGTCACCACATAAAGCGTGTCGTTGCATATCTGCGCACGCACCTTGGCTTCGAGATTGGCCCACATATCCTGGTTGAGCCGGTTGAGCTGCGGCGTCATATTGGTCGCATAAAACGTCTGGAGATTCAACTCCCGCGTAGCCGTACGGTCCGCCGAAGGGAGCTGATGTCCCCGGTCGTAACTGCCCCGATAGGAACCGGCCGCGAGGTTGGGCTGCCAGGAATAATCGACCTTCGGATCGTACTGAAAATCGTCGGTACGGTCTATCGACCCCCTATATACCGAATGCAGCGGATAAGCCACCCAATGCGCCACATGGAGCGTTTTGTCGTAGCAGAACGAATAGTTGCGCACGGTGCGGTTATTGAGCGAAGCGAAGTGGCTGACGTAAACGAAATTCTCATCGACTCGCTTTTCCGGCAATTCGGCCCAGGCCTTCGCATGACCTTCATCGTAGGGATCGTTGGTCGAAGAGGCCGAAAACTGCGTCAGCACGAGCACCTGCGGCTCACCGCCGAAAAATTCGAATTCGATGGTCGCCGAACGTTCCCCGCTCCCGGTATTCGCCGTGTAATAGACGTCCAGGATATTGCTGATGTTCGAACTCTGTACGGTGCCCTCCTTCACGAGGACCGTCGGATCGTTGAGCCTGAACGAGCACCAAGCACCTCCGTCCTTGATTTCGGCACGCCATCCGGCGCCGACAGGTCCCTCAATCTGTATGGCGGCCGAACCCTCCGCAGCTCCGACCGTCGAAGAGGTCCGCCATACGGCAGAACCCGAAAAATCGTCCGTATCGTCGCCGCAAGCTACGACAGAGAGCGCAATCATCGTCAGGAACAGCCATTTCCATCCCTTCTCACAATATCTGAACATCGACATCATCGGTAAACTATAAAAACTATCCGAGAAACCAAACTCTTGGAGGGGATAATCCCTCCAAGAGTTTGAATTTTCAAAATTAGAAACTAATTCTTTTTGAAGAAATAAATTCCGTGCTTACCCTGCGTAGCGCTCTGATAACCACGAATCATCGTCTTGAAAGAACTATCTACCGTCTGCAACGAACAACCGCCATTTGCTGCAACCAACCGGGACTCACCGTCTTTATCAACCATTGAGAATACCCATTCCGCAGGGTCGGCTCCCAATGACAATGAACGGCTCTTGGAACCGGAAGCCAAATACTGTCCGTTACACTTGATATAATATGTATTGGACTTACCATCAACTGCGACAAGTTCCATTTCAGCAGGAGAATTAGTCACATTAGCATCTATCTTGGTTAATTCCCCGTTTGCAAACGTCATTTGAAGCGTTTCGCAATCTGTTTTACCATTTCCGGTTATCATTTCACCGGTCCAAACTCCATAATAATCTTCTGCTGCAGGATTCGGTTCTGTAGTAGAACCGGACTGAGCCTCACCTTTGGCACGGAATCCGGCCATAAGGAATGTTCCAGCAGTAAGGTTCGACAGATTGTCGATCAGCGTATAAGTACCACTGCCTTCGCCGCCGGTACCGAGCAACGTAACCGGCACGGTCTTGGTACTGCCGGCAAGGGTAATTGTCAGCGTCTGATTAACGGGCGACGTACCGGTGTTGGCCTCGGCCGTGACCGTCACGGTCAAGCCATCGACCGTAGCGCTCAGGGGAGGGGTCAGTCCGCTTACACTAAGTTGGTTGTCACCCTGGTTGAGTACAGAAACCGTAAGAACTTGGTCTCCGCCAGTAGCCGGAATCGAAACGCTGGCCGGAGTTACCCCCGTAATCATCGGGGTCGAACTGTCGCTGAAAGCGGCCACGTCGTCCAGATTGCGCGGAACGAGCTGGGAATTATTCTTATATACGGCAGCCAGACCGGAGATATTGCCCGAACCAGCCTTAAAAGGTACGTCGAGGAACACGCTCGGGTTCTTTTCATCGCTCTGCTTGCAGAATACGGTGAAATTGGCTCCATCGGCAGTGAAAGTATGCGAAGAGAGTGCGCTGGCGCTCGCCCAAACACCTGCCTGGGCAACCGACGCATTGGCGATCGTCACGGCCATACCCTGATATTTCGCCAGATCCGCAGCAGCGATCGTCGCCGTGGGAATCGAAGTCACCGTACCGGTCTTCTCGACCTTGCACCAGGTCGCTTCCCTGTCGCCCGTCACTTCGTACATACCATTGTAATTCTCTACCTTGGCAAGCCCCTTATAGAGGGTTACACGCACCTTGTCGCCTTTGTTCAGACCAAGTGTCGAAGGTTCTACCTGACTGCCGTAGAGCGTGATGCCGTTACCGGCCTCCGTCGCATTCTCGGTAGCGAGGATCAGGTTGTTGAAGGTATAGTTGCCGCCGGCCACGTCGTTCATCACTACAGCGTCCAGATAACGATCTGCATTGGCATCCACCGGAGCCTTCGTATCAGTCATCTGCGCGATCAGCTCGGGAATGGTAATGGCCGTAGCCTCACCCGGATCGGGCGGAACCACACCGCCTTCGAGATCGACCTCCTGACCGCCGTTGCCCTCGACGAGTTGTACGTCATCGATTGCGAATGCCGACGCCAGATCAGCCGTGAAACGGATCGAAAGCTGGCTGACAGCCTCCTTGAGCGTGAAATCTACGGCAAACTGAATCCAGTAAGGATCGGTCGTATCGCTGCCGCCGATCTTCTCGTAAGTCAGGTTGCCCGACCAGTCGGTTCCGTTACCTACGGCGACGTGGAACGACTCGGGTTTGAAAATGTTGTCGTAAGTCGCACCGTTCTTCTTCGAATAAGCACCGCCGAAGATGATCCGGTAGTTGGTCTTGCCCGCAGGCATCGTAATAGTGTTGATGTCGAAAGTCGCAGGTGCAGAGCCGAAGAAAATCTTGTTCGAACCCGAAGCACCGTCGTAACCGCCGCTGAGCTTGCCGGAAGTACGCACCGATACGTTCGTAGAGGTATAGGTCACCGTCGAATTACCCGTACCGGAAGCATTCTGCCATGCGTCGGTCCGGTCCAGGAACGGCCATTTACCATCGACCTCCGCAGCAGGCGTCTTATCGAAATTGTTCTCGTAAATCGCATCGCCGCTCGGATCGGGAGGCACGACACCGCCGCCCGCCAAGTCGATCTCCTCGCCGCCGTTACCGGTCATCAGCGTGATATCGTCCAGACGGAACTTCGAAGATGCTTTCGCCTCGAACTTGATGTAAAGCGTCGAAGTCGCATTCTTGAGCGTAAAGTTCTTGGTTGCAAATACCCAGTAAGGATCGACCTGATCACCGTCGTTTACCTCGTAAGACAGCGGAGTATAGTCCGTTCCGTTCACACTGAGATAAACCACGAAGTTGTCCTTGTTGAAATTATTGTCATTGTTATCACTGTCGTAATACTGTCCGCCGAAAGTCAGCTTCAGATTGGTCTGGTCGGAGGCAAGCGTTATGTCTTTAACCGTAAAGGTTGCCGGAGCCGAGCCGAAGAAGATCACGTTCGGACCCGAAGCACCGTCATAAGCACCCGCACTACTCTTACCGGAAGCGCGGATCGAAGTATTCACGCCCTCGTAGGAAACCTTCGAAGCCCCCTCGCCGGTGGTGTTCCAACCCGTATAGTCGGCAACCAACGGATACGGGTTCGCAACAGACTCGCTACCTGCGGTCTCGTTGAAGATGAGCGTCGGCGGCACCACTTCGCCCTGAAGCACATTGACATCCTTCTGAATCAATGCGCCGTAGGAGTTGTAAACCTCGAAAGTCACCTTGGCCGATTGACCGATGTTCGAAGCGGGTACCGTAACGGTCACGGCAGCGTCGCCCTCGCCTTCGGTAGCCGAAAGGCGCACCCAAGTCTGTTCGTCCTCGACGATAGCACGCCAGGGACGGTTCGTTTCAACGATAAAAGTACCGTTGTACTCATCTGCGGGCTGTCCCTCCGCATCGAACGTCAGGTTCTCCGGCGTGACGTTCAGATAGGGAGCGCCCATGTCGTCATTGTCGTCGGTACATCCCGCGAACACCGCCACGGCGAACACGGTCAATGCACTGAAGAGCAATTTCCAAATGCTACTCTTTTTCATAAACAATTAAATTTTAGAGTGATATAAAAATAGGTTAAAAATAACTTCATCGTCTTGCATATTTACTCAGGCCACTTATTCTTAAACTTTTTGTAAAAATACTATTTTTTCCTGTTTCGACAATAATTCGAACACTATTTTCGTATTACAATCCCGTTAAATCAAATATAACGACACACCGGATTTTTATTTCGTATCAAAAACCCCACCAAACCGTATTCTTTCCCGGCAAAATAAACACAAAAGGCGTGCAGTTTTGACCGCACGCCTTTTTTCCGAGAAATACGTCCGGTCAGCGAATCCGGTCGAGCGACCGCACCAGCTTTTCGTCCCGGAAGATCGCCCGCAAAGCCAGCAAGTCGAAAACCAGGCAGACCAACGGGAAAACGAGCGAAATTTTAAGGGTATGGGAGTAAAATTCACTGTCCGCGAAGTAACGGTTGCAAAGGTAGAAATAGATTCCCATCATCGCCCCGGCACCGATGAGGAGCACCAACTCGACGGCACATAACCGGATCTGCACCAGACGGCGCTTGAAAAGGAAAATCGTCACCAGCGGCACCAGACAGGCGGCAACCAGAACAACCCCCAGATACACCGTCGGCAGCAACGTGATGCCGGCGGCATCCTTCAGGCCGAAAGCGGTCAGCGTACAAGTGTCCGCCCCAACGGTGAAATCGACCAGCGGCAGCCACAAGGCCAATCCCGTCAGTACGACGACCAGCAACAGATACAGAGTCTGAATACGTTGAATCATATAACTTCTATTTTGTTTATGCGAACCTCTTCGAATCCTGCCGAAAATCGCAGGCTCTGCAAGGTTTATTGATTATCCAATGTTTTTTCGATCAGGTATTTATTACGGTCTGCGGCATTCCGGTCGATCAACTCACCCAGGAATCCCGCCAGGAATAACTGCACGCCGAGCACGACAGCCAGCAGTGAAAGATAGAAAAGCGGCTGGTCCGTTACGGCCCGCACAGGCAGATCGTGGCACTGTTTATACAACTTGGCACCGATCACCCACGCCGTCGTACAGCCGCCGAAAAGGAACATCAACGTTCCCAGGCTGCCGAAAAAGTACATCGGCGAACGGCCGAAACGCGAGAGAAACGAAACCGTAATGAGGTCCAGATACCCTTTCACCATCCGCTCCATACCGAATTTCGAATGACCGTACTTGCGGGCGCGATGCTCGACGACCTTCTCGCCGATCCGCTTGAATCCGGCCTGTTTGGCCAGAATCGGGATATAACGGTGCATCTCGCCATAGACTTCGATCGCCTTGACCACCCGGCGGCGGTAGGCCTTCAGTCCGCAATTGAAATCATGCAGCCGGATTCCCGAAACGGTGCGGGCCGTCCAGTTGAAAAACTTGCTCGGCCACCGCTTTCCGGCCGGGTCGTGGCGCTTCTTTTTCCAGCCCGACACCAGGTCGTACCCTTCGTCGAGGACCATACGCCGCAGAGCCGGAATCTCATCCGGCGAGTCCTGCAAGTCGGCGTCCATCGTGAAAACCACCTCGCCGCGCGCTTCAGCGAAACCGCAATACAAGGCGGCGGATTTGCCGTAGTTGCGAGCGAACTTGATCCCCCGCACCGCCGCAAACCGCTCGTGCAGATTTTCGATCACGCGCCACGAACCATCGCCGGAACCGTCGTCCACCAGGATTACCTCGTAAGACAAACCCTCGCCGCGAGCCACGCGATCGATCCATTCGACCAGCTCCGGCAAGGACTCCTCCTCGTTATAGAGAGGAACGACGACCGATATGTCGAGCGTAGCATCCATCGTTCTCTTACTCTTCGGATTGAGGACCGAAAGGCCGGGGTGCACGCGCCAGGATGCCGGCCAAAATAAGCCCCAGGACGAGGCCGACGATCAGGTTGCCCCAGATCGAAGCTCCTACGGTAGCCTGAATGGAAGGCTCCGACGCCTCCTGTATGGTTTTCAGCATTTCGGCGAATACGCCCTCCATCGACGCAGGGAACTTTCCCTCCTCAGCGAACCGGATCAATGCGGAAGTGTATCGGTCGATATACTCCGAATATCCGATGAAAACACTGCGGTAAAGGTATTCTACCACCCCCTTGATCATGGCCGACGCCAGGATCAGAGCCAGAATAAAACCCAAGCCGTGGCCGAAAGGAAATCCCTGCTCCTGACCGTACTGCTCGCGGCGACGCTTGGCGAAACGATAAAGCAACACGATATATACGACTGCGGCCAAGACCCATACCAGCCCCATCGTTGAAAACCACCCCGACAACATCAGGGACTGCTCGATAACGAAAGCTACGGACATGACCAGTCCGATGATCGCTCCGTACTTGCAGACCTCGTTCCAGAATTTGAACTTTGTCATTCTTCTTCTATTTTTAGCATACGTTTATTCCCGCAACACGCCTTTGCCTTCCCGCAAAATCTCCGGCTCGCCGCCCGTCAGATCTACGACGGTCGTCGGCACCGCATCGCCGACACCTCCGTCGATCACCAGTTCTACGTCCCGGCCGTACCGCTCGTGGATCAACTCCGGATCGGTCATATATTCGGTTTCCTCGTCATCCAGCACGGAAGAGGTCAGCAGCGGAGCTCCCAACCGCTCGACGATGGCCCGAGGAATCGAATTGTCCGGAATGCGGATCCCGATGGTGCGACGCCGTTCGAGCGCCTTGTGCGGCATACGCGACGATGCATCCAGCAGGAAGGTGAAGGGCCCCGGCAGATTTTGTTTCAGCAACCGGAACTGAGCGTTATCCACCCGGCAATAATCGGCAATCTGCCCGAGCGAATCGAACACGACGGAAAACGTCGTGAGATCCTTCCCCTTGATCCGGCGCAGCCGCTCGACGGCCTTCGCCGAACGGATCGAGCAGCCGAAGGCATAGACGCTGTCGGTCGGATAGATCACCACGCCGTCCCTTTCGAGCAGGTTCACCACCCGGTCGATCTCCTTCTCGGAAGGATTCTCGGTATAGATTTTAACCAACATAGGGAGGGCAAATATAGACAAATTATTTAATATTCCGACGATTCAACTCCGCACTATAAGCCCGGGCATTAGCCAGATGTTCGCCGTACGTGCGGGCGAAACTGTGATAACCGTCGAAAGTCGGGCGGGCACAGAAGAAGAGATAGTCGTGGTTCTCGAAGTTCAGCACCCCATCGATCGCAGCGACCGAAGGCATCGCGATCGACGACGGCGGCAGCCCCTTGTTCAGGTAGGTGTTATACGGCGAAGGGGTTCTCAAGTGCTTGTGCAGAATCCGGCGAAGCGAAAAATCCTGCAGCGCATATTTGACCGTCGGATCTGCCTGCAGGGGCATCCCTTTCCGCAGGCGGTTGATATAGACTCCCGCCACACGGGGCATTTCGTCGGCCTTGTTGGTCTCTTCGGTGACGATCGAAGCCAGCGTCATCACCTCGTCCCGGCTCAAACCGCTGCGTCGGCGGGCGGCATCCCGCTCCGGAGTCCAGAAACGGTCGTACTCCTTGCGCATGCGGCGCACGAAATCCTCGGGCGAAACCGTCCAATAAAATTCATAAGTATTGGGGATAAAGATCGAAAAGAGCTGCAGGCTGTCGGTCCCGACCTCCCGGGCGAGCTGCGGGTCGGTCAGCGCCCGCATCAGCTCCGCAGAATCGGCATCGAGCTGGCGGGCCAGCCGCGAAGCGAGAAAAGCGCGGGTACGGGCATAGTTGAGCGTAACGCGCACGGGCGTCTGCATCCCCAGTTTGAGCATCCGGGCGATTTCGACGACGTTCATTCCCGGTTCCAGTACGTAGTGCCCCGGTTTGAAGGAGCGCTCCAGCTCCAGACGGCCGGCATACCGGTCAAAAGCCCAGTGATGGTCCGTACGGGGACGCAGAGAGTCGAGCAGCCCCGGGTAGTCCGTGCGGGCGCTTATATAAAGGTCGCTCCGCTCCCGGACGGCATCTCCGAAAAACTGAAAGATGAAAACCAAAGCCACCGTTGCCCCGACTGCAACCGCAGCAATAAACACGACAAGCAATCTTTTTTTCGCCGTCATTCTCTTCATTCATTAACTCTCCCCGCACCGCCCTCCGAGACACATCCAGGCAGCCTTTTCGGCATCCGGCTCTCGAAAAACAGCGACAAAATCGCAGATAGTTCCTTTTTTCTTTGCAAAGATACAAAAAATTCGTATTTTTGTGCTGGGGTAAGTCTTATACGACCAGCTCCCACAGACTCCCCCAGGTGAGGAATCAAGCAAGGGTATGTGGTCGTAGCGGTGCGATATAAGTAGCTTACCCTTTTTTTGTGTACCCGCCCATTTCCGGCCGACTTCAAAAACCGTCGATACCAATTCAGGGAACAATCATAAGCAATACCGGGAAATACATATTTCCCGGTATTGCTGTATTCCTTTCGTTTCAGCATCGAATCGAGCAACGAAACCTCTGCGGGACAAATATTATAATACGAATAATATTCAGCGCTGCAAATATCCGACTTACTAAAAATCAATTGATTTTCGGCAAAAAACGATCAGTTGTTAGCCAGCGCGATCGCAGCGATCGCCTCCACCACGACCGGACAGCGCAGGGCGATGCAGGCGTCGTGCCGCCCTTTGACGACGAACTCTTCCATCCGTCCCGTCGCAAAATTGAACGTATATTGTTTCTTCGCGATGCTGGAAGTAGGTTTGACAGCGATGCGGAACACCACGGGATTGCCGTTCGAGATACCGCCGTTGATGCCGCCCGCTCCGTTGGTAGCGGTTTTTCCCTCTCCGTTCACAAAACAGTCGTTATGCTCCGAACCTTTCATACGGGCTGCGGCGAATCCGTCGCCGAACTCGATGCCCCGCACCGCCGGAATCGAAAATGCCAGGTGAGCCAATTGCGATTCGAGCGAATCGAAGAACGGCTCGCCCAATCCGACGGGCACCTTGTCGCAGGTACACTCAATGACCCCGCCTACGGAATCCAACTCCCGGAGCGTGCGGTCAATCAGCTCGTCCCAGAGCGTCGGGGCACCCTCGGCGCCCAATTCCTTCCCCGGCTCGCAATTCAGCCGCTCGCGGGGAATACCGCCCAGCTCGGTGATCCGGGCCCGGATTTCGATCGGGCCGATCATCTTCTTGGCCACGACTCCGGCTAATGAGTCACGTTCTTTCGTCATTTCCGCCGTTTCCTTGATGATTTCACCCAT
>OKRU01003928.1_pt1 | contig 11370 bp, 9 predicted proteins | sample 1601131 | NCBI WGS metagenome assembly OKRU01 (sample SAMEA3541558, study PRJEB24748) | human gut metagenome | biome: human gut; feature: human-associated habitat; material: faeces | place: China | collected 2012 | reverse complement strand
GAAGGGTTCTGCGACGAGTACGAACCCTTCTTACCCGGACACTACTATCACAGCAAGGAGGGGACGATGAAACGCTGGTACACCCGTGACTGGATGGAATATAAAGAGGAGAACGACAAGCAGGCGGACAGCCGGTCTCCCACCCGGCAGATTCAGGACGCCCTTGAGAATGCCGTACACCGTCAACTGATGTCCGACGTACCTTACGGAGTGCTTCTTTCGGGCGGGCTGGACAGTTCTGTTATCTCTGCCATTGCCAAAAAGTATGCCGCCAAACGCATTGAAACCGATGGCGCGAGCGATGCATGGTGGCCGCAGCTACACTCCTTTGCCATCGGACTGAAAGGTGCACCGGACCTGATCAAAGCACGTGAAGTAGCCGAATACATCGGTACGGTTCATCATGAAATAAACTACACCCTTCAGGAAGGGCTCGATGCCATCCGGGATGTTATCTATTTCATTGAGACATACGACGTAACTACCGTCCGTGCTTCCACACCGATGTATCTGTTGGCACGTGTCATCAAGTCGATGGGCATCAAGATGGTATTGAGCGGTGAAGGTGCCGACGAGATCTTCGGCGGCTACCTTTATTTCCACAAAGCACCCAATGCCCGTGCCTTTCACGAAGAGACCGTACGCAAACTGTCTAAACTGCATCTATACGATTGCCTTCGCGCCAATAAGAGCCTCGCAGCATGGGGTGTGGAAGGACGTGTCCCTTTCCTCGACAAAGAGTTTCTGGATGTGGCCATGCAACTCGATCCCGAAATAAAAATGGCTCCGGGAAAAGTCATCGAAAAGAAAGTCCTGCGCGAAGCCTTTGCGGATATGCTCCCTTCCGGCATCGCCTGGCGCCAAAAAGAACAGTTCAGTGACGGTGTGGGATATAGTTGGATAGATACGCTGAAAGAGATTACCGCAACGGCTGTCAGTGACGAACAGATGGCACATGCCGCAGAACGTTTTCCCATCCACACCCCTATGAATAAAGAAGAGTATTACTACCGCAGCATCTTCGAAGAGCACTTCCCCAGTGAAAGCGCCGCCCGCAGCGTACCCAGTATCCCCAGCGTAGCCTGTTCGACAGCCGAGGCACTGGCATGGGACACCGCGTTCAAGAACCTGAACGATCCCAGCGGACGTGCCGTAAAAGGAGTACACGAAGAAGCATATTAAAAAGGGTGTAGCTCCAACAGGCAAAGGGTGTAGCCATCGGACGCCCTGGGTGTAGCCCCGACAGACGGATGGCTACACCCTGTCCACGGAAGCGTTTCTCCTATTCATACTCCCGTTTTCGGTACACAGGAATGTATTGTAAAGAGATTTAAAAGAATTTTATAGCTTTGTTTAACGCAGATTAGCATCCTTATCCGGCTAAATTGCGTTACTTTTTATATCTTTGAAGGCGAACCAAAAACTGAAATATATGAAAATTAAAAAACTTCTGTTTGCCTCTGCCCTGCTTTTTTCAGCATACAATGCCTCTGCGCAAACTCAGGTCATTGCCCATCGCGGATTCTGGAAAACCGAAGGTTCTGCGCAAAACAGTATCGCTGCCTTGCTAAAAGCCGACTCCATCGGATGCTACGGTTCGGAGTTTGATGTATGGTTGGCAGCCGATGACCAGTTAGTGGTCAACCATGACCCCACATTTAAAGGGAAAAGGATGGAAAACTCACCTTCCACCGCACTGACAGCCATCAAACTCGATAATGGGGAAAGCCTGCCTACCCTTGCCAAATACTTGAAAGCGGCACAACCGCTACACACCCGGTTAATTCTTGAACTGAAAGCACACAGCACCCCACTCCGCGAAACGAAAGCCATCGAAAAAATCGTTGCCCTGGTCAAAGACATGGGACTGGAGGAACGGATGGAATATATCACCTTCTCCCTGCATGCCACCAAAGAATTTATCCGCTTGGCTCCGGAAGGCACTCCCGTCTACTATCTTGACGGTAACCTGTCACCCAAGGAGCTGAAAGAACTGGGGTGTGCCGGTCCGGACTATCATTACACCGTATTCCGCAAACATCCCGAATGGATTCAGGAATGCCATGATTTGGGCATGAAAGTGAATGCCTGGACCGTGAACAAGACGGATGACATGAAATGGCTGATCGATCGTAAAGTAGATTTCATCACCACCAACGAACCGGTACAGCTGAAAAATCTACTGAAAAAATAAATCTCGGTATCCAATCATTTTTTACATTCTCCCTTGAGTGAGTATCTACCCGCTCAAGGGATTTTTTTTCGGACCCCCGAAAAAGTATGTTTGGGGACATGCCTATAATAATTCAAAACCAAGTCTTCCAATATTTCAAATTAATTATCTACATTTACGGTCATGCAAAAAGATATGGCATTTACAAACAGAACGTACACAACATAAAAAACATCTAAAATGAAAAAAATCCTATTCTTATTAACGATCCTTGTTTCAGTTCCCGCTTTTTCACAAAGCGCCGATGAACGTATAGGAGCTTTTTTAAATCAAGCGGATTGGTTCGGACTTGAAAAAAACTATCCGATACTAAAAGACTCCATGCAGGCGGATTTCCTAAAGCTAATGTCCGAGGCACTGATCGGCTATTACTTCAATCGTCCGGATGAAGCCCTGCAAAGCATCCATAAACTACTGGTCAACCACCAAGCCGAGATTGGCGGTCAAAATGCACTTAACATGGCTATCCTCGCATGTCAGATTGATGGTCTCAAAGGGAATTATGCCACAGCCGCACAAAACTCGCGAAGCATTATGGAACAACTCAAACAGCAAAATGCAGAACAAGGAATGTACAAAAGCCTCGAAGGTATCTGTTATTTCTATGATCAGTTGAAGAACATTCCGGCTCCGGGCATCACATGTCCGCAAGAGGATATCATCATTCCTGTCGATATCGAGAAAGTGAAGTTACCGACAAGCATCGATCCCAAAGGATGGCGCGGTACGACAATTCTAATACCTGTGACCATTAACGGAAAAACCTATCAATTTATTTTCGATACAGGAGCCGGAACAAGCTACATGTCGCAACGCATGGCTAAAGAAACAGGTGTACGCATTTTAAGTGACTCTTTGGTAATAAATTCCAATTTACCCGGAGCCATGACGGGAAATTTCGGAACTTTGGAGAATATGCAAATCGGGAGCATTACTTTCCATAACTCCCTCATCACCATAGCACCCCCCAATGCGTTTGACAGTATTATGATAGTTGACGCGGTTCTCGGTATGGATTTTATCGGCTTATTCGATGAAGTCCGCATTTATCCCAAAGATAAAAAAATCGTTTTTCCCAAGAGCTCCACACCTCTCCCATCTTACGGACGTAACTTGATGAAGGTTGACCGTGCACTGAAGCTGAAAGCCCAGGCAAACGGCGAAACACTTATGCTGCATTTCGATACGGGCAACAGCACAGCCGGATTGTTTTATCAGTATTACGAAAAGCATAAGACCGAATTCGAGAGTATCGGCAAAAAAGAAAAAATAACCGGTGGCGGATTCAATCATGTCGTTACAAAAGATATATTACGTTTGCCTTCATTCGATATGGAGATTGGAGATGCAACCGCCCACTTAAAAAACCTCGCAGTGGATATTACCCCCAACGGCATCCCGGCCGAAGATGACGGAAACATCGGCATGGATATGATCAATCAATTTGATTGCGTAACGATCAATCTAAAAGACATGTTCTTAAAACTCGAATAGTGTCTCAATCAGGACTACTGTAAACAGGGGGGCTTCGGACAATGCCGTCAGAAAAGACGAAACAGAGTACCGAAGCCCTCATTATTTCTTCTTTTTCTTTTCGGAATCCCAACAATGAAAATGCAAAATTCATCCTCCACGCCTAACATTCATAAAAATATTTCTATATATTTGTACTTAATTACACTTACATAAATTAAAAATAAAGATGAAAAAGTTATTTGCATTATTATTCATTTCTATGATTTCGGGAATGATAATGGCCCAGATCCCGGAGGTTTCGGGCACTATTGTGTTTAAAAAGGACGGACAGCCTGTCGTTGGGGCATTGGTGAGCGTATTAGGAACAGATATCAGCACCATCACAGACGTCGACGGACGTTTTATTTTAAAAGAAATCCCCGAAAAGGCACAGAGAATACGGGTAAAATACATCGGTATGCAACCCAAAGACGTAAAAATAAGACCCATAATGAATGTTACCCTCGACTTAGAGAAAAAACTGGCATTCTTTATACAAGCCGGGGTTGGAGTCAGCGGATACAATCTTGAAAATAATAACGAAGACATCTATGGAGGCAACAATCATTTATACATCCAGGGCGGAGTCGGATTGAACTATAATTTCTCAACCTATTTTTCATTGCAGCCTTCTGTCAATGTGGTGGCCAAAGGTTGTAAGAACATGGGCAGAAGAGGCTCCGATGGCCAAGGAGAAATCACTGTCGACCCTGTATATCTGGAAATCCCTGTCCTGATAGCCGCTCGCTTCATCATATCGGATTTCGGCCGACTGATTTTCAATGCAGGCCCGTATGCCGCCATCGGAATAGCCGGCAAAGGAAAATACACCGACGAATGGGAGGGGACAAGCATGAAATTCGATCTGTTTAGCGGTGACGAAGCCGTTCTCAAACGGTTCGATGCAGGAGTGCAGGCAGGGTTTGCTTACGAAATCAAACACATCGGTTTCTCGTACACTTTCGGATACGGACTCCTAAAACCATTTAAAGAATGGAATAAAGAATGGGGAGCGACTCCACACAACATCAGCCACAACTTCGGACTTAAATATATATTCTGATACAGTCCGGATAGCGTCATAGAAAAAGGAAGCACTTGAGAAAGGGTGTTTCATAACTCACCACAGATTACACAAGACGATTTTAATCTACTGATAACCAATACTATTTATCTATATAAATCCGTGTAATCTGTGGTGAATACGACTTTTCGACACATCTCCTCTTTTATAAAAAGATCCAATTGACCTGAATCAATCCATCCCTCCCATTACAAAATTCCCCCAAAGGACACAGAACAAAATCGCTTTATTACAGTTTATTAAAATACGAAGTATTCTTATTTCGATCCGGAAGCAAAAACGAGCAAAAGTATTGCAGAATGGAAGACAGGGTAAAATAAATAGATATAAGACATGCTTTTTATAAAAACAAAAGTCAAAAAGACATATCTTTGTGCGGTAACAATACAAAAGGATACACAAATCAATCAATATTGATAAAAATGGCAAGAGCGATTCAATTCACCAAGATGCATGGAACAGGGAATGATTACATCTATGTAAATACTCTCAGATTTCCAATCGCCCGTCCCGAAAAGGCAGCCATCGAATGGAGTGCTTATCATACGGGAATCGGGAGTGACGGACTTGTGTTGATCGGACACTCGGATAAAGCGGATTTCAGTATGCGCATATTCAATGCCGACGGTTCGGAGGCCATGATGTGTGGCAATGCAAGCCGATGCATCGGCAAATATCTCTATGAATACGGACTGACCTCCAAAAACGTTATCACACTGGACACCCTCTCGGGCATCAAAATATTGGAACTACACCTTGAAGGACGGACCGTAGAAACTGTAACGGTCGACATGGGGGTACCACTGGAAACCGGTACGATTGACTTCGATGGCGAATTTCCGTTCCTTTCTACCCAAGTGTCAATGGGCAACCCGCATCTCGTCACTTTTGTGGACGACATCCGGATCGTCAATCTTTCGGAGATGGGACCGAAGCTGGAAAAACATCCTCTGTTCCCCGACCGTACAAATGTAGAGTTTGCCCAGATAACGGGAGAGAATACAATCCGGATGCGGGTTTGGGAAAGAGGATCGGGCATCACACAAGCCTGCGGGACAGGTGCCTGCGCTACAGCCGTAGCCGCACACCTCACGGGACGGACGGGGCGAACCGTTAACGTAGTAATGGACGGAGGCACACTGACCATAGAATGGGACGAAGCAACAGGCCATATATCTATGACCGGACCGGCCGTAAAAGTTTTCGATGGAACCATAGAACTGAGAGAATAGTTACCCATAAAATCAGGTATCAACCCAACTGAAAAGCTAAAACAAGAACAATATGGCATTAGTAAACGAACATTTTTTGAAATTACCGGGAAGCTATCTGTTCTCGGACATAGCAAAGAAAGTCAATACTTTTAAAATAACGCACCCAAAGCGGGACATCATCCGGCTGGGGATCGGTGACGTGACCCGTCCCCTGCCCAAAGCCTGTATCGAAGCCATGCACAAGGCAGTCGAAGAGATGACATCGGCCGAAACTTTCCGCGGATACGGCCCCGAACAAGGATATGACTTCCTGATCGAAGCCATCATCAAAAACGATTATGCTCCGCGCGGCATACATCTTTCACCTACAGAGGTATTTGTCAACGACGGTGCCAAAAGCGATACGGGCAATATCGGAGATATCCTCCGGCACGATAACAGCGTAGGTGTCACAGACCCCATTTATCCGGTCTACATTGACAGTAACGTCATGTGCGGACGTGCCGGAGTATTGGACACCGAAAGCGGAAAGTGGAGCAACGTCACTTATATGCCCTGCACTGCCGAAAATCATTTTATTCCGGCCATTCCGGAGAAGCGTATCGACATTGTATACCTCTGCTACCCCAACAACCCGACCGGTACGACGCTGACAAAGGCGGAACTGAAGAAATGGGTGGATTACGCATTGGCCAACGACACCCTGATTTTGTTTGATGCAGCCTATGAAGCTTACATCCGGGAACCGGACATCCCCCACTCCATCTACGAAATAAAAGGGGCCAAGAAATGTGCCATCGAATTTCGCAGTTTCTCAAAAACAGCAGGCTTCACAGGAGTGCGTTGCGGATATACCGTCGTACCGAAAGAGCTGACAGCAGCCACACTCGAAGGAGAACGCATCCCCCTGAACCGGTTGTGGAACCGCCGGCAATGCACCAAATTCAACGGTACGTCGTACATTACGCAACGTGCGGCAGAAGCGATCTACACTCCTGAGGGAAAAGAACAGATTCAGGAAACAATCAATTACTACATGACCAATGCCCGGATCATGAAAGAGGGCCTGGAATCTACCGGCCTGAAAGTGTACGGAGGGGTGAACGCACCCTATTTATGGGTAAAAACTCCAAACGGAACAAGCTCGTGGCGCTTCTTTGACCAGATGCTATACGAAGCCAACGTAGTAGGAACTCCGGGAGTAGGATTCGGCCCCAGTGGAGAAGGATACATCCGCCTGACAGCATTTGGCGAGCGGGATGATTGTATCGAAGCGATGCGACGCATCAAGAACCGACTGTAATGACAGACAGTCATGTCACCACAGATTACACGGATTTTTACAGATTAATAATTTATTTCATTGAAAATCAGATTAAAGCATCTGTGTTAATCTGTGTAATCTGTGGTGAATACTTACCCCATCTTTCTTCTATTATTCGATAATCTCCGCATCCTCAATCTCTCCTTTCAGGGGAGTCTTGGGACGACGGCGGGCAAACTTGAACCAGTTGATCAGCTCGGAGACGGCATAAACCAAACTACTGACACCGATAATCATAAAGGCCGTATTACGTGCTCCGGTAGGATTAAACAGGGCTACGATACCCGCTATCAGGATCAAGACCGGTATCACATAGAAACCTCCCGGAACGGGCGTCCAACGACGTGCCATCGAAAGAGAGGCAATCTGCTGCACACCTCCCATAATCAGGATAAAGCCCAACAGAAACATCAGTACGTCGGCAAAGAACCCCGGCATCGTGACCAGCCAAAGTCCGAATAGCAGACTGCCCACTCCCTCGATGACACACCCGGTTCCGGCTTTGTTCCGAAATAGCCGATCAGCACAATAAATCCCGGAATCAGGAACAGGACACCGATGGTTATGACAATATAGTTAATTGCCGCATCCGGCCAGAGTACCAGTACCAGACCGATGACAAGCGCACAAATAGTGCGGATAAGAGAATAATTCATTGATTTCATATCTTACATTTTTTTAACGGGATATCCCGCATACATTCTGCGAATATACGTGTTTCTGTCTACATATAAAAAGAACAAATGAATTTTGTAATAAGTTCATAGCAAGATTGTAATATCTATTACATCATGCAAGCGTACTTTTGCAAAAAAATAAGTAAACTCTTATCCGAATGAAATCAGACGAAGCGAAACGTAAAAAGCTTTATGTAGAACGGGACATCAGTTGGATGTATTTCAATCAACGCATTTTGCTTGAAGCTGCCCGCCCGGAAGTTCCGTTACTGGAACAACTTACCTTTCTGGGCATTTACTCTAACAATTTAGACGAGTTCTTCCGCGTTCGCGTAGCTACACTGAACCGCATTGTAGAGTACGATGACAAGAACATCCGTGAAGAGCGTGACACGGCCGCACGCACCTTGAAACAGATCGGAAAGCTGCACAATCAATACTACCGGCAGTTTGAAGAAACGTTCGCTTCGATCATGGAGAAGTTAAAGCAAGAAAACATCCACGTCATCAAAGATACCGAACTGACACCGGAACAGGAACACTTCATCACTTCACTCTACCGGAACCGGCTGAATGGGTCTACCAATCCGCTCTTTCTTACTAAAACGTCCCGTCATACGGACGACCAGACCGATGAAGACATCTACCTTGCCATCCGCCTGTTGCGCAAAGACAGTGAGGGAAAAGTGAAAATGAAAGATTATGCCGTCATCGGGCTCCCCACCGCCGAGTTCGGACGCTTCATCCGCCTGCCGGATTCGGAAGGCAAAACCTATCTGATGTTTCTGGACGACGTTATCCGCTACTGCCTGCCGATGATCTTCATAGGCATGAATTATACGGACTATGAAGCTTACACTTTCAAGTTCACCAAAGACGCCGAAATGGAGATAGACAGTGATCTGCGTACAGGTGTGCTCCAAAAAATATCGAAGGGGATCAAAAGCCGGAAACGGGGCGAACCGATCCGTTTCGTCTATGACAAAGAGATGCCGAAAGATCTGCTGCGAAAACTGACCGACCGCCTCAACGTGGATAAAAACGACACCCGTGTAGCAGGCGGGCGCTATCATAACTTCAAAGACCTGATGAAGTTTCCCGACTGCGGACGGTCCGACCTGAAATATCCTGCCTGGCCTCCCGTCTTCAAACAGGAACTGAACGGGACGGAAAGTATCCTGAGACTGATCAGGAAACAGGACCGGTCGCTGCATTACCCCTATCAATCGTTCGATACCGTGATCCGTGTATTGCGCGAGGCAGCCATCAGCAAAGAAGTGAAAAGCATCAAGATGACTCTCTATCGCCTGGCCAAAGACTCGAAGGTAGTGAAAGCTCTGATCTGCGCTGCACAAAACGGAAAAAAAGTAACGGTTATCATCGAATTGCTCGCCCGTTTCGACGAAGCGTCCAACATCAGCTGGAGCAAACGCATGCAAGAGGCAGGAATCAAAGTGATATTCGGAGTGGAAGGTCTGAAAATCCACTCCAAGCTGGTACATATCGGAACACGGTTTGGCGACCTGGCCTGTATCAGCACCGGAAACTTTCATGAAGGAAACGCACGGATGTATACCGATTTCACCATCATGACAGCACATCGCTCCATTGTGAGGGAAGTAGACCGGGTATTCGACTTCATAGAGAAGCCCTACCTCCCGGTGAACTTCAAGGAGCTGCTCGTGTCGCCCAACGATATGCGCAAACGGCTGACAGCCCTGATCAACCAAGAAATCAAGAACAAGCGACAGGGAAAAGAGGCATACATCCTTGCCAAAGTGAACCATATTACCGACCGGATACTGATACAGAAACTCTACGAAGCTTCGACAGCCGGTGTACAAACAGACCTGGTGGTCCGGGGCAACTGCTCCCTGGTGACCGGCATCCCGGGAGTCAGCGACAACATCCGGATCAACGGCATCATCGACCGTTATCTGGAACATCCGCGCATCTTCATCTTCGCCAACGGAGGGGAAGAAAAATACTATATAGGATCGGCCGACTGGATGCCCCGCAATCTGGACAACCGCATCGAAGTGCTTACGCCTGTATACGACAAAGTGATACAAGCAGAACTGAAACGTGTGGTCTGCTACGGACTTCGCGACACAGCCAAAGGGCGAATCGTGGACGGAAGCGGCGATAACAAGACTTGGGAAAATAGCGATGCACCTTTCCGCTCGCAGGAAGAATTATACAAATACTATAAAGAATCAGAATGAAAAAGGTAAACTATGCCGCCATCGACATTGGCTCCAATGCCGTGCGGCTACTGATAAAGAGTGTAAATGAAGAGGGTTCGCCCGAGGGTTTGTTGAGGAAAGTCCAACTGATACGCATTCCCCTCCGGCTGGGCGAGGACGCTTTCACCACCGGAGAAATATCAGAAGGGAAAGCAGAAAAACTGATCCGGCTGATGAAAGCCTACAAGCAACTGATGAAAATATTCGAAGTTTCGGATTACCGTGCCTGCGCCACATCTGCCATGCGCGATGCACGCAACGGAAAAGAAATCACGCGCAAGATAGAAAAGAAAACCGGTATCCGCGTCGAAATCATCGACGGTCAGGAAGAAGCGCATATCGTCTACGATAACCACATCGAACAGCTTTTTGCTTCGGGCCAGAATTATCTGTATGTCGATGTCGGCGGCGGCAGCACAGAAATCAATCTGATCTGTGACTCCGAACTCAAAAGTTCACGCTCCTACAATATCGGAACCGTGCGCATGCTCAGCGGCATGGTGAAAAACGAAGAAAAAGAGCAAATGCGAACCGACCTCCAGGCATTGGCTGCCGAATATGCTCCCATACAGATCATAGGATCGGGAGGCAATATCAATAAGCTTTTCCGGCTGTCGGACCGACTGCGGAGATGATGGACAAGATGGGAAATAAATCGCAGGCAAGGTTGACAATGATAGAAGCCGGTGTTCCGGTGGTTCCGGGAACAAAAGAACCGGTCTATGACGCAAAACGGGGAGCAGCTATGGCAGAAGACATAGGATACCCGGTGATGATCAAGGCATCTTCCGGAGGCGGTGGAAAAGGGATGCGGATTGCCTTCGGACCGGACGACTTTGAGGAGAACTTTCAGGTAGCCCAGTTAGAGGCAGTACGTGGATTCGGAGATAACACCATGTATATCGAAAAATATGTGCAGGAACCGAGACATATAGAGTTTCAGATCATGGCAGATAAGTTTGGAAATGTTGTGCAGTTCGGAGAACGGGACTGTTCGATCCAGAGAAATCATCAGAAGATGATCGAAGAATCTCCCAGTGTGGCACTGACACCGGAACTTCGCAGACGGATGGGTGA
>OKRU01003921.1_pt1 | contig 11382 bp, 10 predicted proteins | sample 1601131 | NCBI WGS metagenome assembly OKRU01 (sample SAMEA3541558, study PRJEB24748) | human gut metagenome | biome: human gut; feature: human-associated habitat; material: faeces | place: China | collected 2012 | reverse complement strand
ATATTGTCAGCGTGATCGGCAGGTACGTCCGGCTGAAGCGGGCAGGCAGCGGATATACGGGATTGTGTCCGTTTCATAATGAGAAGACGCCGTCCTTCCATGTGAATCCGGCAAGGCAGATGTACAAGTGCTTTGGCTGCGGCGTGGGGGGCAATGTACTGACCTTTGTGATGGAATATGAGAATCTCACCTTCCCAGAGGCAATGGAAATGCTGGCACAGGAGGCCGGCATTGAGCTGCCGAAGCAGGAGCTGACAGCGCAGCAAAAGCAGCAGGAAAGTCTCAGACAGACGCTGCTTGAAATCAATAAGAAGGCGGCACGGTATTATTTTGCATTACTCAAGTCGCCGAGAGGAAAGCCCGGCTATGATTATCTGACCGGGAGGGGCTTGAGCGATGAGACGATCCTTCACTTTGGACTCGGATATGCCGGGCAGGGCGGAGGAGAGCTGTACCAGTACATGAAAAAGGAAGGCTACAGCGACAGCGTGCTCAAGGAGACCGGGTTATTTAAGATGGACGAGCGTGGTGCGTATGACAAGTTCTGGAACAGAGTCATGTTCCCGATCATGGATGCGAACAACCGTGTCATCGGATTTGGCGGTCGTGTGATGGGCTTAGAAGCAAAGCCGAAGTACCTTAACTCTCCGGAGACAAAGATCTTCGATAAGAGCCGCAATCTGTTTGGCCTTAATTACGCCAAGCGCGGAAAGCGCAGCAATATGATCCTCTGCGAGGGTTATATGGATGTGATCGCGCTGCATCAGGCGGGCTTTACCAATGCCGTGGCATCTCTTGGAACGGCATTTACCGAGCAGCAGGCGAATCTGATCCGGCGCTACACTGATGAGGTGCTTTTAACCTACGACAGTGACGGTGCCGGGATCAAGGCAGCGATGCGTGCAATCCCGATGCTGCGCCGGGCGGGGATCACCGGAAAGGTGATCCACATGGAACCCTACAAGGATCCGGATGAGTTTATTAAGAATCTTGGAGCGGAGGAATTTGAAAAGCGCATGGAGGAAGCACAGAACAGCTTTTTCTTCGAGATCGAGGTCATCAAGAAGAATTATTCCATGAGTGATCCCGAGCAGAAGACGAAATTCATCCATGAGACAGCCAGGAAGCTTCTTGTTTTCGAGGATAAGATCCAGAGAGACAACTATTTGGAAGCTGTGGCGGCAAGGTACAACATTAAGACAGAGGATCTAAGACAGCTTGTGGTGCGTTACGGCAATCAGATGCCCTCGGGCTATCAGGAGGTTATGGAGGAGCGGCAGCAGGAACGGATCCGTAAAGGAAAGAAAAAGGAAACAAGAGAAGGGATCAGCTATTCTTATCGTCTGCTGTTGTCCTGGCTGATCGAGGAGCCAAAGCTTTTTGTGCAGATCCGCGAGTGGATCAAACCGGAGGATTTTGAGGAGGGGCTTTACCGGACTGTGGCAAAGGAGCTTTACGATCAGCTGGATCGGGGAGATCTGGAGCCGGCAAGGATCATCGGTCATTTCGAAGAGGTCGAGGATCAGAACAAGGTAGCGTCCATGTTCCAGACAAGCTTTGGCAGTAAGATCGAGAACGATGAAAAGAAAAAGGCGATCACAGACCTGATCTTAAAGATCAAGGAACACAGCATAGACCGGCAGGCGGGTCAGATCACGGATCTGAACGAGCTGCAGAAACTGGTGCAACAAAAGAAAATGCTGCAAGGTGCAGTAAATCTGCATATTTCATAAATAATTGGAAAAATTATAGGTAAGAAAGGAAGGTATCGTATGGCAACAGAGAAAAAGCAGGCAACAAAAACGGCAGAGACTAAGGAGGAAACCATGAAGAAATCTACCGTCGAAAAAGCTGCTGAAGGTACTACTTCTGTGGATAGTGGGAAAAAGACGACCAAAAAGACAACAAAAACAACCACCAAAACAACCAAGAAGGCAGAGTCTAAGACCAAGAAGGCGGCTGCAGACGGTGAAAAGAAAACTGTCAAAAAGACGTCAAAGTCCAAGACAAAGGGAGCTGGCGAGGACAAAAAGGACGAGAACCATGAGGTGAAATTCATCGAGAAGCTGAATGCACTTAAAGAGCTGGCACACACCAAAAAGAACGTATTGGAGTATCAGGAGATCAACAACTTCTTCGGTGATATGGAGTTGGACGAGGAGAAGATGGAAAAGATCATCGAGTATCTTGAAAATAACGGCATTGATGTGTTCCAGATCTCTGATGATAAGGACGATGTGGATGATGACATTATTCTTGGTATGGAAGCAGGCGGCGAAGGTGATGAGGAGGATATTGAAAATATCGATTTGTCCGTGCCGGACGGCGTCAGTATTGAGGATCCGGTTCGTATGTATCTGAAGGAGATCGGAAAGGTACCGCTTCTGTCAGCGGATGAAGAGGTAGAGCTTGCAAAGCGCATGGAGTAGGAAGATGCCGAAGCCAAGAAGAAGCTTGCGGAGGCAAACCTTCGTCTGGTAGTAAGTATCGCCAAACGTTATGTAGGACGTGGAATGCTGTTCCTTGACCTGATCCAGGAGGGTAACCTCGGACTGATCAAGGCAGTGGAGAAGTTTGATTATAAGAAGGGCTATAAGTTTAGTACCTATGCGACATGGTGGATTCGCCAGGCGATCACGCGCGCGATCGCAGATCAGGCGAGAACCATTCGTATTCCGGTTCATATGGTAGAGACGATCAACAAGTTTGTCCGCGTACAGAGACAGCTTTTACAGGAGCTTGGAAGAGAACCGTATCCGGAGGAGATCGCAGAACATATGAATATGCCGGTTGACCGTGTCCGGGAGATCCAGAAGATCTCTCTTGAACCGGTATCGTTAGAGACACCGATCGGTGAGGAGGAGGACAGTCATCTTGGAGACTTTATCCAGGATGAGAATGTGCCAGTACCCGCAGAGGCAGCAGCATTTACTCTTCTTCGTGAGCAGCTTGAGGAAGTGCTTGGCACATTGACAGAGCGTGAACAGAAGGTACTTAAGCTTCGTTTTGGTCTGGAGGATGGACGTTCCCGTACACTTGAGGAAGTAGGACGCGAGTTTGAGGTAACAAGAGAGCGTATCCGTCAGATCGAGGCAAAGGCACTTCGGAAGCTCAGACATCCGAGCCGCAGCCGCAAGCTGAAGGATTATCTCGATTGATCAAGCTGTCAAAACGGCTGCAGACAGTGGCACACCAGGTGGAATGTGGCGGTGTGGCTGCGGACATTGGCTGTGACCATGGATTTACGTCAATTTATCTGATCGAACAGGGGCTTGCAAAGCATGTGATCGCTATGGATATTAATGAAGGACCGTTAGAACGGGCAAAGGAGCATATCCGCGAATATGGCATGGAAGAGGACATAGAGACGAGACTGTCTGACGGAACCGCAAAGCTTACACCTGGTGAGGCAGATACACTGCTTATCAGCGGGATGGGCGGAGCCCTGATCTGCAAGATCCTTTCGGATTCACCGGAGGTGACTGCCCGGGCGAAGGAGCTGGTGCTGTCGCCACAGTCCGAGTGGGCGATGACGCGTCATTATCTTCTGGAGCATGGTTTTATGATCCAAAGAGAGGAGATGGTGTTTGATCAGGGAAAATATTATCTGATCCTGCGTGCAGTGCCCGGCAGACAGAAATTTTCCGATGAACTGGAATATATGTATGGACAATATCTGCCGGAGCATGGGGACGAGTGCCTTCTTTCTTATCTGCAAAAAGAAGAGCAGCGGATCCGGAAGATCTTAAAGGGTATGGAAGGAAAGCAGTTATCCGGGCAGGCAGCGGCACAGAGGGAAGAATTGAACCGGGAGCTGGAATGCGTTCAGCGCACCGGGACACTTTGCCGGAACAGAAAGGAAGGGTGACTTATGGTGAAGGTAATTGTAGACGGGGAAGTAAAAACCTGCGAAAAGGGAACTACATATTTACAGATCGCAAAGGATTTTCAGCAGAATTATGAGCATGATATTATCCTTGCGAAGCGGGGGGAGAAGCTGTTAGAACTGAACAAAAAGGTTTATAAGGACGAGGAGATCACGTTCCTGACAACAGCGAGTGACAGTGGCTATAAAACGTATGTGCGTGGTGTGACGCTGCTTATGCTGCGCAGCTTTTACCATATTGCAAGGAACCGGGGACTTGAAAATGTTTTTGTCAAGCATACGCTTGGTGATCATATTTACTGTGAGGCAGAGGGAATCGCGGTGACCGATGAGCTGCTTTCAGAAGTCGAGGCTTTTATGCATGAGCTCGTACAGAAGGACCTGGTATTCCAAAAGAAATCCGTCAGCACTGCAGATGCCGTAGATATTTTTGATCAGTACGGCATGCACGATAAGAAGAAGCTGTTTGAATACCGCCGTGTTTCCAAGGTCAACATTTATAATCTGGATGGCTTTGAGGATTATTACTATGGATATATGCCGGCTTCGACGGGTATCCTGAAGTATTTCGGATTAAAGTCCTATGACAAGGGCTTTCTGATATGTCTGCCGGGACGTAAGAACCCGGAGGAGGTTTCACCGGTCAGAGAGAGTCCGAAGCTTTTTGCAACGCTGCAGGAGGCGAGCAAATGGGGGCGAATGATGGAGGTTGACACCGTCGGTGCGTTAAATGATGTGATCTCCCATGGTGGGATCACGGATCTGATCCTGGTGCAGGAGGCACTGCAGGAGAAGAAGATCGCTGAAATTGCAGAACAGATCGCTGTCGATGACAGCAAGAAGTTCGTCATGATCGCAGGACCGTCTTCCTCCGGAAAGACTTCGTTTTCACACCGGTTGTCGATCCAACTTCGCACGCATGGCTTAAAACCGCATACGATCGCATTGGACAATTATTTCAAGGACCGCAAGGATACGCCGCTTGATGAGGATGGCAATTATAACTTTGAGTGTCTTGAAGCGATCGATACAAAGCAGTTTAATGAGGATATGACTGCTCTGCTTGAGGGAAAGCGCGTAGAGCTTCCGGAGTTTAATTTCCTGCTTGGCAAGAGAGAATACAACGGAGACTACCGGCAGTTAGGTCCGGATGACATTCTGGTCATTGAGGGAATCCACGGACTTAACGAGAAGATGTCGTATTCCCTTCCGAAGGAGAGTAAGTTTAAGATCTACATCAGTGCGCTGACACAGTTAAATATTGATGAGCATAACAGGATCTCTACCACGGACGGCAGACTGATCCGCCGTATGGTGCGCGATGCACGGACAAGAGGAGCATCCGCAAAGCATACGATCAGCATGTGGCCTTCCGTACGGCGTGGGGAGGATCAGTATATTTTCCCATTCCAGGAGGAGGCAGATGTGATGTTTAACTCGGCACTGATCTACGAGCTTGCAGTGTTAAAGCCGTATGCGGAATCCATTTTGTTTGGCATTCCGAAGGATGTGCCGGAATATGTGGAGGCAAAACGCCTTCTGAAGTTCCTGGATTATTTTATCGGTGTCAGCACAGAGGAGATTCCAAAGAACTCTCTGATGAGAGAATTTGTAGGCGGAAGTATATTCCGCGTATAGAACATATATAGAAAAGAGGATAAACATGGCAAAATTAATCGATGGCAAGAAGATCTCAGGAGAGATCAAGGATGAGTTAAAGGAAAAGGTAGCACAGTTAAAGGAGCAGGGTATTGAGGTGACTCTCGCCGTGATCCAGGTGGGCAATGACCCGGCATCTACCGTATATGTTGGCAATAAGAAGAAGGCGTGTGCTTATATCGGCATCCGTTCTCTGGCTTATGAGCTGCCGGGGGAGACAACGCAGGAGGAGCTTTTAGCACTGGTACGTGAGCTCAATGACAGAAAGGATGTCAACGGGATTCTGGTACAGCTCCCGCTGCCGGCACATATTGATGAAGATACCGTGATCCGTACGATCGCACCGGAGAAGGATGTGGACGGCTTCCATCCGCAGAGCGTTGGTCTGTTAAGCATTGGACAGAAGGGCTTCGTATCCTGTACACCGGCGGGTATTATTCAGCTTCTCAAGCGCTCCGGCGTTGAGATCGACGGCAGGGAATGTGTTGTTGTCGGACGAAGCAATATCGTTGGAAAGCCGATGGCAATGCTCCTGATCCGTGAAAACGGAACCGTGACCGTATGCCACTCCCATACAAAGGATCTGAAGGAGGTCACAAGAAGAGCGGACATTCTTGTTGTTGCGATCGGAAAACGCCAGTTTATCACGGCGGATTATGTCAAGGAGGGCGCGACCGTCATCGATGTCGGAATGCACCGCAAGGAAGACGGAAAGCTCTGCGGCGACGTTGATTTTGATTCCGTGGAGCCTGTAGCAGGTGCGATCACACCGGTACCGGGCGGTGTTGGTCCGATGACGATTGCAATGCTGATGAACAACTGCGTTTCATCCGTAGAGTAATTGCAGGAATACATGAGAAATGGAGAATAATGTAACATGAATATATTTTTTGTGTCTCTTGGCTGCGATAAGAATCTGGTGGACAGTGAGATGATGATCACCTCCCTGCGCAAGGATGGATTCACGATCACAGACCGGGAAGAGGATGCAGAGATCATTGTGGTAAACACCTGTTGTTTCATTGGTGATGCCAAGGAGGAGAGCATCAATACTCTGCTTGAGATGGCATCGTACAAGGAGGATGGGAAATGCCGCCTTCTTGTGGCAGCGGGCTGTCTGGCACAGCGGTATCATGAGGAGATCCGGACCGAGATCCCGGAGGTGGATGTGATCATCGGCACGATGGGATACGAGGAGATGGGAACGACACTTCGCGATGCACTCAAGGAAAAGGGTGTTGTGGAGAGCATCCGGAGTATAGACTATCTGCCGACTCCGCTGACGGACAGAGACAATACCTCCGGCGGAAGCTATGCGTATCTGAAGATTGCAGAGGGCTGCGACAAATGCTGCACCTACTGTATTATCCCGAAGGTGCGCGGTCACTACCGGAGCGTTCCGATGGACAATCTCATCAAACAGGCACAGCATCTGACGGAGAACGGTGTGAAGGAGCTGATCCTTGTTGCACAGGAGACGACGCTGTACGGAACAGATCTGTATGGCAGGAAAAGCCTTCCGGAGCTTTTGGAGAAGCTTTCCGAGGTGGAGGAGCTTCGCTGGATCCGCATTCTTTACTGTTATCCGGAGGAGATCACCGATGAATTGATCGATGCGATGAAGCGTCTGCCGAAGGTGTGTCATTATCTGGATATTCCGATCCAGCACGGGGCTGATACGATCCTTAAGAAAATGGGACGCCGGACAGACCGTGCACAGCTTACCCGGATGGTAGGTAAGCTTCGCACGGAGATTCCGGATATTGCGCTTCGTACCACTTTGATCACCGGTTTTCCGGGAGAGACCGAGGAAGATTTCGAGGAGATGAAGGAGTTTATCCGGCAGATGCGTTTTGAGCGTCTCGGTGTATTTACCTATTCGCAGGAGGAGGATACGCCGGCGGCTGAGATGGAGGATCAGATTCCGGAGGAGATAAAGGAAGAACGCAGAGATATTATTATGGCAATGCAGCAGGAGATCGCCTTTGAAAACAATGAATCGCGGATCGGCGAGGAGATGGATGTGATGATCGAGGGCTATCTTCCGGACGATGATATCTATGTGGGCAGAAGCTACATGGATGCACCGGATGTGGACGGCTTTGTGTTCCTGTCGACAAGCTGGCATTTAGAGACCGGCGATTATGTGAGAGCACGCATTGTGCAGGCGCAGGGATATGATCTGATAGGAGAAGTAATAGAGGAGGAAGACGAAGATGAACTTACCAAATAAGATAACGATGTTTCGTGTGATTTTAATTCCGTTTTTTGTATTTTTCATGCTGTCGGAGGGGATTCCGTACAATAATTATATTGCGGCAGCCATCTTTATCGTGGCGAGTCTGACAGATATGTTAGACGGCAAGATTGCCCGTAAGTACAATCTGGTTTCCAACTTCGGCAAATTTATGGATCCGCTGGCAGATAAGCTTTTGGTCTGCTCCGCGCTGATCTGTTTCGTGGCAATTCCATCCGGTCCGATGCCGGCATGGGTTGTTATTGTGATCATGTCGAGAGAATTTATCATCAGCGGTTTCCGCCTTGTAGCATCTGACGCAGGTGTTGTGATTGCGGCAAGCTACTGGGGAAAGATCAAGACGGTTGTGCAGATGTTAATGTCGATCCTTTTGATCTTCAATTTTGAGGGTAGTGTGATCAATATTGTGGAGAATGTATTTATCTATGCGGCAGTGATCCTTACAGTCATCTCACTGATCGACTACATGGTCAAGAACTGGAACGTTATGCAGGATGGTAATATGTAATGGAAACAACAAGACAACTGATCGAACAATTAAGACAGCATCAATTTCATATCAGTACCGCAGAATCCTGCACGGGCGGTATGATCGCCTCTATGCTTGTGGGTGTATCCGGTGCCTCTGAGGTCTTTGAGGAAGGTTATGTTACATACTCTAATGAGGTCAAGATCAAAAATCTCGGGGTGTCTGCAGAGACGATCCGCAAATATACGGTTGTCAGCGGACCGGTTGCCGAAGAGATGGCAAAGGGAGCAGCTGACCGTTCCGGTGCTGCGCTTGCACTGTCTACGACAGGTTATGCGGGACCGGATGACGGAGAGGACGGAACGCCGGCAGGAACGGTATATATCGGCGTGTACTGCTGTGGAGCGGTCAAAAGCGCGCACTGTCATTTTAAGGGAGACAGAAACGAAGTACGCCGGCAGGCAGCACGGGAAGCACTGCGGCTTGCACTGGAGGCTCTTGAAGAGCGGAATGGATGAGAATATGAGTGAGATAATGATTATCGGTGGCGGTGCAGCCGGAATGATGTGTGCCATCGCCGCGGCAGACGCCGGGCATCAAGTGACGTTACTTGAGAAGAATGAAAAGCTTGGCAAAAAGGTGTTTATCACCGGAAAGGGACGCTGTAATATCACCAACGACAGCGATGTGGAGAACCTGCTGCAGCATACGATGCGCAATCCACGTTTTCTGTACAGTGCCTTTTATACTTTTGACAGCAGCCGGATGATGGAGTTTCTTATCGAAGAGGGATTAAAGATCAAAACAGAACGTGGAAACAGAGTATTTCCACAGTCGGATCATTCTTCCGATGTGATAAGAACGCTGGAGCGGGCAATGAAAAAGCGCGGTGTCACTATCTGTTTGAATACAACCGTGACAGATATTCTGGTGACGGACGGACAGTGTCGTGGCGTGGAGGTAAAGGATGCCTCCGGAAGGAAGAAGGAGCTTGTGGCAGATGCCGTGGTGACGGCAACGGGCGGTGTGTCCTATGCGTCGACGGGTTCGAACGGAGACGGACTTCGTTTTGCAGGAAAGCTTGGTCATAAGGTGACGGACGTAATGCCGTCGCTTGTTCCGTTTGAGATCAGAGAGGATTTCTGCCGGCAGATGCAGGGGCTCTCCCTGAAAAATGTTTCACTGAAGCTGACAAAGGGCAGGAAGATTTTATATGAAGAGCTGGGAGAAATGATATTTACGCATTTCGGCATCAGCGGTCCTCTTGTACTGACCGCAAGCTGTTATTATACCAAACCGGAGGATGACCTTACGGTGCATCTGGATCTGAAGCCGGCACTCAGTGAAAAGCAGTTGGACGAACGGATCTTACGGGACTTTGGTGCCAACAAGAACAGCTATTTTAAGAACAGCTTAAATAAGCTGCTTCCTTCCAAGATGATCCCGGTCATCGTAGAGCTTTCCGAAATTGCACCGGATAAGCCGGTCAACGAAGTGACCAAGGAGGAGCGAAGAAAGCTGGTGGCACTTCTTAAGAATGTGGAAATGCATATTTCCGGGCTGCGCGGCTTCTCGGAGGCGATTGTTACAAGAGGCGGCGTTTCCGTGAAGGATGTAGATCCGGGAACCATGGAATCCAAAAAGGTCAGAGGACTTTATTTTGCAGGAGAGGTGTTAGACCTCGATGCGGTGACCGGAGGATATAATCTGCAGATTGCCTGGTCAACCGGCTACCTTGCAGGCATTTCAATACAGTAATAAACGGCATGATTACCGTAATTTATAGAAGAGTGAGGATATGAACATGAAAAGTATAGCAATCGACGGACCGGCTGGTGCCGGCAAGAGCACGATCGCCAGAAAAGTGGCAGAAAAATTATCATTTATCTATGTAGATACCGGAGCAATGTACCGTTCCATGGCACTTTATTTTATCCGCCATGATATTGCGGCACAGGACGAGGAAAAGATTGCGGCGGCCTGCCCGGATATTGATGTTTCTATCGCTTATCAGGATGGGGAGCAGCAGGTGATCTTAAACGGGGAGAATGTCAATGGTCTGATCCGTACCGAACAGGTCAGCATGATGACTTCTGACACATCAAAGTATCCGGTTGTCCGTGAGAAGCTTCTGAGTCTGCAGCGCGGACTGGCAGATAAGGAAAATGTCATTATGGACGGAAGGGATATCGGAACCTGTGTCCTTCCGAATGCCGATGTCAAGATCTATCTGACGGCAAGTGCAGCGGAGCGCGCAAGAAGAAGATATAAGGAGCAGACAGAGCGCGGCGTTGACTGCGATATCAAGGAGATCGAGAGGGATATCATTGCGAGGGATGAGCAGGATATGAACCGTGAGGTGGCACCGCTTCGTCAGGCAGAGGACGCTGTATTAGTGGATTCCTCTGACATGACGATCGATCAAGTGGTTGACGAGATCATCCGCATCTATCAGGAGAAGACAGTCTGAAGCAAAGAACCGGGGAGGAAATACGATGGAAGTCACAGTGGCAAAAAGCGCGGGATTCTGCTTTGGTGTCAAACGCGCCATTGATACCGTATATCAGGAGATCGAAAAGGGCGAGCAGGTATTTACCTTAGGTCCGATCATTCATAACGAGCAGGTGGTACAGGAGCTGGCAGACAAGGGAGTCAGAGTGATTCATTCTCTCGAGGAACTTGCCGATATAAAAGAAGGAACGGTGGTCATCCGTTCCCACGGGGTATCCGAAAAGGTTATCCGGCAGTTGGAGAAGTATGATATTAAGATCGTAGATGCGACCTGTCCATTCGTCAGCAAGATACACCGCATTGTGCAGGAAAAGTACCGGGAAGGATACCGGATTGTCATTATCGGCAGCAGGACACACCCGGAAGTGGAGGGCATCAACGGATGGTGCGAGGACAGCGCGGCAGTTCTCGAGACGGTCGACGAGGCGGAAAGTTTTCGTCCTGATCCACAAAAAAAGCTGTGTATTGTATCACAAACGACATTTAATTACAAGAAATTTAAAGATATGGTTGATATTTTTGAAAAAAAGAGTTATGATATACTTGTTATGAATACAATTTGCAACGCTACCGAAGAGCGTCAGACGGAAGCGGCAGCCA
>OKRU01003914.1_pt1 | contig 11412 bp, 9 predicted proteins | sample 1601131 | NCBI WGS metagenome assembly OKRU01 (sample SAMEA3541558, study PRJEB24748) | human gut metagenome | biome: human gut; feature: human-associated habitat; material: faeces | place: China | collected 2012 | reverse complement strand
GTGGTTATAATGTAAGAATGATAATCCCACGATATGCGAATAGAGGGTAGAATTGTGAGAGTGCGCAGCACGGAACAATTCGTAGGCATCAAAGGCGGGACATCATAAAGATACGAATATAAAATTATAGAAAGAACAGAAATTACAAAATGAACAAAATGAAATCACAGATTCACGAATGGAAAGAAGCATTGAAAAACATCACATTAAAAAATTGTGCTATAACCTTATTGGGAAGTTTTATTCTGGCATTTGGATTATATCATGTACACTCCATCTCCGGTGTCACCGAGGGTGGTGTACTGGGAGCAACTCTGTTATTGGAGCACTGGACCGGCATTTCCCCGGCGTTCACCGGCGGCATCATGAACGTGCTGTGCTATGTGCTGGGATGGAAACTGCTAGGTAAGGAATTCATCGCGTATTCCGCACTGGCTACGGTGGGATTCTCCGGTACGTATAAAATCTGCGAACAATTCCCGCACCTGTGGCCCGGACTGGCGGACATGCCCCTTGTGGCAGCCCTGGTGGGAGCACTGTTTGTTGGTGTGGGCGCCGGACTGTGCGTACGTATCGGTGGAGCACCCAGTGGAGACGATGCCCTTGCCATGAGTATTTCCCATGCCACCGGCTGGAAGATCCAGTGGGTGTACCTGATGTCCGACCTGATCGTGCTGGTCATGTCCTTGAGCTATATCCCGGTGAGACGGATCGGTTATTCACTGTTTACCGTACTTTTGTCGGGACAGGTGATCGGTTTTATCCAGAACTTCGGTAAGCCCCGGGAATGTGATACCGTAGAACTTCCCACAGCGGAGTGAAAAGCTACCGAGTGACCTGGTAGATCTGAATCTCTCCGTTGTCAAAGATGCAGGGATACAGAGAGGAAAGAGCTGCCTCGTCCACGGCATAATCCGCCCGTTCCCAGGAGGATACCTCGATATAATCAATTCCGTAACTTACAAGCAGGGGAGCCGCGTTTAAAGGATCCTCGTAAATGCTTTTGAAGTCCGCAAGGTTTTCCGAATGATAGAGACCATGGAATGCTAAAAAGGTTCCGGCACCGTTGACTACATTTCGTCCCGCCAGGGCGGAGATCTCATTGACATGTCTGCCATTGGTTAAAAAGCAGGAGGTGGCAGGGGTATTTTCCTCTACGAATGCGGCAGCTTCCACCTGGGAATTAGAGTATGCGGTGTAGTCGGATACCAGTTCTCTGCCAAGTGACAGTACAGCGGAGACGGTACACAGAAGCATCATGCCGACCAGACATAGGATACGCACGGAACTTTTTTTCAGAGAGCGCAGCAGGTCTATACCGTATCCGGCGCTGAGACAGCAGACGAATACATAGGTCACATATAAAAATTTATTATTGTCATAAGTGTTCGGGGAAAAGGAAATGATCTCTGCCATAAACCATAGCAGACATGCGCCGGACATCACATCGAAATCTTCTTTTTTGCAATATATCATTGCGGGAACGAATAAAGCCAGGATTGCTCCCCAGTTCTTCAGGTAAAACCACAGATATTCATCTCCCTGATTGCCCCAGTTAAAATGTCCCGATAAAAAGCTGCCTTGCGCGGTCTGTCGGAAGGTCCATTCCAGCAGCTGCGGAACCGCAAGCAGAAGGACGACAGCAAAGAAAATTCCCCACGTAGTTAAGAACTCCCGCAGAGTATAGCTATCTGTTTTTTTCTTAAAAAAGCATCGATAGAACAGGGACAATTCGTACAGGACCAGCATTGCAGCAATGATAATTCCAAAACGAAAAAGTAATGCAGGTGCGATGACAGCAGCACTTTTGTTCAGAATCTCAAAAAAGAGCATACAGAGAGTAAAGATGCCAAGAAGAATGGCTCCGGGGTGCGTCTGTCCGGATGCTGAAGCATGAGGGATAGCGCGGTAGAGCCAAAGCAGCATCCAGCAGGCACTTAAAATCACAATGGCGACGAAGGAATGCGTGTGAATCATGGGCAGTGCTCCGGCGAGAATGCCTGCCGGGAAAAATAAGTCTTTTTCCCCATCCCGGATGGCACGGAGCAATAACCACAGAGCGCAGAACAGAACCGCGTAACCAAACAGGGTGGCACGCTGGGGCAGCAGCATATCCACGATGACATTGACCCAGCGGATATTCCGGGTAATCAGGTTGGTGGGAGTGGTGTAATAGCCGGTAAAAATATCACGAATCCGGTAACCACCTTCGCTGCTAAAGTCAATAAAATACATAAATCCCAATCCACCGTTATAGAAGAACAGAATCCACGCGGTCAGCGATTTAGCGCGGTCATGAAGAAGAGTGTCTGCGATGGCATAGAATCCGGCAAGTACCTGCAAAAAGGTGAAATACATGGGGAGCATATAGGCATAGCGCAGAGATGCTCCAAACAGATAGATACTGGCAGAAATACTGTCGCATAGGAAAGGATAACACAGTCTGTCCTGGGGAGAGATCGAGTAGTAAGGCGGAAAAATCTGTTGGTCGGCAATGCTTGTGATGATTCCCAGATGCATCTGCAGATCTCCGTAGGTACATTGCCCTACATGAAGTCCGTCTTCTTGTGGTAGGAGGGTGTGGGTGGACAGCAAAACACAAAATAACACAAAAGTAATACCTGCCAGTAAAAGAAAAGCATAATTTTCAAAAAACAGTTGCCGGCAATCCTTATGCAGAACCGGAGAGGAAGCTGTCGTGACCGGATGATATAGGGTATATAGAAGCAGCAGGCTTACAGCAATGAAAATAAGCGCCGCCACATGGGCGGTCAGGGAAAAATCGAAGAAAAAGGCAAACAATGCGGGAATCCATTGTAGTAGAACAGAGCCGAGGACACTGCCGACAAGCAGCCGAAAGACTAATTCTTTTTGCGGAAAAAGGCGACGGATGTACAGAAAACCTGCGCACTGAAACATAAGAAAATAGAGTGTACCGATGATATTTCCGTTTACGGATCCGTAAAAGCCGTTCATAAGAATCCCCCCTTAAAATAAAAAGATACCTTATTATAGCATTACTTTGGAAGATGTGAAAGACACTGAAAAATTTAAGGGTGGTACATTTTAAGAAAAAAGAGTAAAATATAAAGAAGTATGCAACAAGATTTTTCGGGAAAGGCGGATACCTTTATGGAAAAAAGCAGAACATTAAAAACACTTCTGGATAAACTGGAATACGAACCGGTACAAGGGACTTTGGAGCGGGAGATCACAGCTGTAGTCTATGACTCCCGTAAAGTCATTCCGGGATGCCTGTTCATTTGTATTAACGGAGCAAATTTTGACGGACATGATTTTGCCGCACAGGTGGCAGCGCAGGGCGCCGGAGTGCTGGTGGTACAAAAGGACATAGAACTTCCTGCGGATGCGGATGTGACTGTGATCAAAGTAGCGGATACCCGATATGCCATGGCATTTATCTCCGCAGCCTGGTTCGGCCATCCGGCAGAGAAACTGAAGGTTATCGGTATCACGGGTACCAAGGGCAAGACCACGACCACCTACCTGGTGAGATCCATTCTGGAGAATGCCGGATATAAAGTGGGACTGGTGGGAACCATCGAGGTGATCATCGGAGACGAACATATTCATGCGAACAACACCACGCCGGAATCTTACCTGTTACAGGAATATTTTGCCCGCATGGTGGATGCCGGACTGGATACGGTAGTTATGGAAGTATCCTCCCAGGCGCTGATGCTGCACCGTACCCAGGGATTTGTCTTCGATTACGGTATTTTTACAAATCTGGAGCCGGATCATATCGGTCCCAACGAGCATGCAAGCTTTGAGGAATATCTGCACTGTAAGGGATTGTTGTTCAAACAGTGCAAGGTGGGAATCGTCAACGGTGACGATGAACACTGGCAGGCAGTGACGGAGGGACATACCTGTGCACTGGAGAGCTTCGGTATGGGAGAACACTGCATGCTGCGGGCCGAGAACCGGCAATTGGTGCACAAGCCCGGAGAACTGGGAGTGACCTTCCATGTGACCGGTCTGATGAATTTTGATGTGGAAGTACCTATGCCCGGCAAATTCAGCGTGTACAATGCGCTGGCAGCCATTGCCATCTGCCGTCATTTTAAGGTGGATGAGGAAGCTATCAAAAAGGCACTGTTACAGGCAAAAGTAAAGGGTCGTATCGAGATGATCAAGGTTTCTGATAAATTTACTCTGCTGATCGACTATGCCCACAATGCCATGGCACTGGAAAGTCTGTTAACCACCCTGCGGGAGTATGAACCCCACAGACTGGTCAGTCTGTTTGGCTGCGGCGGCAACCGTTCCAGACAGCGTCGTTTTGAGATGGGAGAGGTCAGCGGCAGACTGGCGGATCTGACCATCATCACTTCCGACAATCCCCGGTTCGAGGAGCCGCAGGATATTATCAATGATATCAAGACCGGTATGGCGAAGACGGACGGAAAATATGTGGAGATCTGCGACCGCAAGGAAGCCATTACTTATGCCATCGAACACGGAGAACCCGGCGATATCATCGTGCTGGCAGGAAAAGGGCACGAAGACTACCAGGAGATCAAAGGCGTGAAGCATCCCATGGATGAACGGGATCTGATCCGGGATATCCTGGCGGAGGGACATATCCCCGGATCGGCAGCGGGTCAGGATTTATAAGACAGCCTTCCGGGACTCCGGTGAACAGAGAGGAAAACAGATTGCGTACGTTATATGCGGATATCATTGTAGATATCTCTCATGAAAAACTGGATAAGACATTTCAGTACCGGGTGCCGGAGAGATTGCGGGACAGATTAGAACCGGGAGCCTGTGTCATGATCCCTTTCGGCAATGGAAACCGTCTGATCAAAGGTTACGTAGTCAGTATAGGGGATCAGTGTCAGTTCGATCCGGAGAAGATCAAGGAGATCGCAGGACTGCCGGAAAAAGAGACCGGTGTGGAAGACAAAATGATCGCACTGGCAGCCTGGATCCGCCGCAATTACGGTTGTACCATGATCCAGGCCCTGAAGACGGTACTGCCGGCGAAGCAGACTGTGAAGAAACTGGAGCACAGACAACTGGTACGCCTGATGAATAGAGAGGAGATCCTGTCACTCTTAGGAGAATGCGAGCGCAAGAAACAGGTGGCGAAGGCCAGACTGTTAAAAGCTCTGTCGGAGCAGGAGAGCATTCCCTACGAATGGGTCACCGGGAAACTGGGCGTCAGCGCCGCTACGGTAAACAGTATCGTAAAAGTGGGCGCGGCAAAATTAGTCAGTACCGAAAGTTACCGGAATCCGGTGAAAATGCAAGCCTTGGAGGCGGCGCACAATACACTTAGCTCGGAACAGCAGACCATCGTTACGGAAGTGCTTACGGATTTTGATGCCGGCAGGAGGCAGACCTATCTGATCCATGGCATCACCGGCAGCGGCAAAACGGAAGTGTATATGCAGCTCATCGGCGAGATGATAAAAAGAGGACGCCAGGCAATCGTGCTGATCCCGGAGATCGCTCTGACCTACCAGACACTGCTTAGGTTCTATCAGAGATTCGGTGACCGGGTCAGTGTCATGAATTCCACATTGTCTCCCGGAGAAAAATATGATCAGTGCGAGCGTGCAAAAGCAGGCGAGATCGATGTGATCATAGGTCCGAGATCCGCACTTTTTACCCCATTCCCCAATCTGGGGCTGATCGTTATGGATGAGGAACAGGAGAACAGCTACAAAAGTGAGAGTACTCCCAAATACCATGCCAGAGAGACGGCAATGGAAGTGGCGAAGCTGTACGGAGCCAGTGTAGTGTTGGGATCGGCGACCCCTTCCTTAGAGGCGTATTACCGCGCCGGAAAGGGAGAATACAGGCTGTTCCATCTGACGAAACGCCTGACCGGCGGAGAACTGCCCACGGTACACACGGTGGATCTCAGGCAGGAGCTTAAGGAGGGAAACCGTTCTATTTTCAGCAGAAAATTACAGGAACTGATGGCAGACCGGATCAGTAAGGGGCAGCAGACTATCCTGTTTTTAAACCGCAGAGGGTATGCGGGATTCGTATCCTGCCGCGCCTGCGGCAAAGTCATGAAATGTCCCCACTGTGATGTCTCCCTCTCGGAACATAAAGGGGGAAGGCTGATCTGCCATTATTGCGGCTATATGCAGCCCATGCCAAAGCTATGCCCGAAGTGCGGATCGAAATATATTCTGGGATTCAAAGCAGGTACCCAGCAGATCGAAGATAAATTGAAAGAACTGTATCCGGGGGTGCGGACACTACGGATGGATGCGGATACTACCCGGACGAAGGACAGCTATGAGAAAATATTGTCTGCTTTCGCGAACGGTGAGGCGGATGTGTTGATCGGCACCCAGATGATCGTGAAGGGACATGATTTCCCGAAGGTGACCCTGGTGGGGATCCTGGCGGCAGATCTGTCTTTAAACGCCTCAGATTACCGTGCCGGAGAGCGGACATTCCAGCTACTGACCCAGGCGGTGGGCAGAGCAGGCAGAGGGGTGCTTCCGGGAGAAGCGGTGATTCAGACTTATCAGCCGGATCATTATGCCATTACCTGCGCGGCTGCCCAGGATTATAAGAGCTTTTATGAGGAAGAGATCCTGTACAGAGAGCTGTCGGGATATCCTCCGGCGGCACATATGCTGGCGATACAGATCTATGGCAAAGAGGAAGAAAACGTAAAACAGCTTGCCCAGAGGCTGGCAGATGTGGTAAAGTCTAATATGGACTTTTTGCAGATATTGGGACCGACCCCGGCAAATATCAGCAAGATCAACGATATTTACCGGTATGTGTTCTATGCGAAGCATGCGGAGTATGATACGCTGGTGGCGGTAAAGGACTGTGTGGAGGAGACTCTGAGACAGTGGCAGCCAAGACAGCTTAGTATACAATTCGATTTTGACCCGGTGAACGTATTATAGGAGGTAATAATTGTGGCAATCAGAAATATTCGTGAATATGGAGATGAAGTACTGACCAAGAACTGTAAGGAAGTCAAGGAGATGACTCCCCGGACGAAGGAACTGATCGAGGATATGTTAGAGACCATGTATGATGCCAACGGCGTAGGACTGGCAGCCCCCCAGGTGGGCATACTTAAGCGGATCGTGGTGATCGACACCACCGGAGAGGATCCGTATATTCTTATCAATCCCCGGATCGTGGAGAGCAGCGGAGAGCAGACCGGCCAGGAAGGGTGCCTGAGTGTTCCCGGAAAGTTTGGTATCGTGACCAGACCCAATTATGTGAAAGCGGTAGCATTGGATGTGAATATGAAGCCCATAGAGGTAGAGGGTACGGAATTGCTGGCAAGAGCCATCTGCCACGAACTGGATCACCTGGATGGACATCTCTATGTGGAGAAGGCGGAAGGTCCTCTGCAGGACGTGACCTATGAGGACGAGGAAGAAGAATAAGTATTCCGGGAAGGAGATAAGCTATGCAGATCGTATTTATGGGAACCCCTGATTTCGCAGTGGGAGCTCTGGAAGCTTTGATCGCACAGGGACATGAGATCACCGCAGTGGTGACCCAGCCGGACAAGGCAAAGGGAAGAAGCGGGCAGTTACAGTTCCCACCGGTGAAGGAATGTGCTGTAAAACACGGCATCCCGGTATTCCAGCCCCGCAGGATCAAGACTCCCGAGGCTATTGAGGAATTGAAAAAATATCCCGCAGATGTTTATATTGTGGCAGCGTTCGGACAGATCCTGTCTCAGGAGATCCTGGATCTGCCGAAGTACGGATGCCTGAATATCCACGCATCCCTGCTCCCGAAATACCGTGGTGCATCTCCGATCCAGAGAGTGATCATCGACGGAGAGACGCAGACCGGTGTGACTATCATGCAGATGAATGCCGGACTGGACACCGGAGATATGCTGTATCAGAAGAAGATTCCCATTACTTCGGAAGATACTTTTGAAACACTGCACGATAAGCTTATGGTGCTCGGCGGAGAAGCGATCACCGAAGCATTGCCGCTCTTAGAAGCAGGAAAGCTGACCCCGGAAAAACAGGACGATGCGAAGACCTGCTATGCGGCACTGATCACAAAAGAAATGGGCAGACTGGATTTCACCAAAACGGCAGCTGAACTGGACAGACTGATCAGAGGACTGACCCCCTGGCCCAGCGCCTACACATTTTATCGCGGAAAACAGTTAAAGATCTGGAAGGCGATTCCCATGGTGACGGCTCACACAGAAACCCCGGGAACGATCCTTACAGTGAATAAGGATTCCTTTGAGGTGGCAGCGTCGGAAGGAACTCTGAAGGTCATGGAATTGCAGCTGGAAGGCAAAAAGCGTATGACAGCCCATGATTTCCTGTTAGGCGTGAAGGTGCAGCCGGGAGAACTCCTGGGAGAGTGATAAACAAGCCAGGCAATAAGAAAGGAGACTTTGCTATGTATGGTGGTTATTATGGATATGGTTATTATTTTGACCCCACGTATTTTCTGGTATTGATCGGACTGGTGTTATGCCTTGGGGCCAGTGCGCTGGTGAACTCCACCATGCGCAAATACAGTAAGGTCCGGAATATGAGAGGAATTACGGGAGCGGAAGCTGCCCGGAATCTTCTCAATAGAGAAGGTTTGTATAACGTACAGATCGAGTGTCTGAACGCAAACGACGGCGATCATTACGATCCCCGGACGGATACCGTAAGACTGTCATATAAGAATTATAACGGAACCTCAGTCACCGCAGTCAGTGTGGCTGCCCATGAGTGCGGACATGCGATCCAGCATGCCCACGGCTATGCACCTATGAGTATTCGTGCGGCACTGGTACCTGTGGTGAACATCGGAAGCAACTTAAGTATTCCCCTGATTTTCTTAGGAGTACTGCTCAGCTGGAACCAGACATTGATCCAGCTGGGAATCTGGGCATTTGCCCTGACCGTGATCTTCCAGCTGGTGACACTTCCCGTGGAATTCAATGCCTCCCGCAGAGCAATTGTGAAGGTAGAGGAATACGGACTGTTAGGTAATGAAGAAGTAAGCGGTGGTAAAAAGGTGCTGACAGCGGCAGCCCTTACCTATGTAGCGGGAGCAGCATCCTCCGCATTACAGCTGCTTCGTCTGATCCTGTTGTATGGCGGTAACCGCAGAAGGAGAGACTAAGCATGGGGAAGCCTGCAACCACCGATACAAGAGAGATTATTGTGGAGATCCTGCTGGACCTGGAAAAGGGGCAGGATTTTTCCCATAAATTAATAAAAGCAGTGCTGGATAAATACGATTACCTGGATCCCAGAGATAAGGCATTTATCAAGAGAGTTACGGAGGGTACCATAGAGAGACAGCTGGAGCTGGATTATTATCTGAACCGGTTCTCTTCGGTTCCGGTCCGTAAGATGAAGCCTCTGATCCGTTGTCTGCTCCGCATGAGCACCTATCAGATCCTGTATATGGATGCGGTGCCGGACAGTGCGGTATGTAATGAGGCCTGCAAGCTGGCGGCAAAGCGCGGCTTCCGTACTCTGAAGGGGTTCGTCAATGCCGTCCTGCGAAGTATTGCCCGCAGCAAGGACAATATGCCCATGCCGGATCCTGCGGATCCCGTGAAATATTTCAGCGTAAAATATTCTATGCCGGAATGGATCGTGAATCTGTGGCTTCCGGTATACGGCATGGAGGGAACGGAAATGCAATTGCAACACGCTGCTGCTGACCACCTGAAAGAGCCTTAGGCTTTCTGTCCATCAGATGATCAAGCTGTACAAGCTTTGCCATCTCCTGGGCACGCTCTCTTGCCTCTGCTTTGGGAACCTTACGGTTAATTAACGGGAACATGATGTTGTCCGCAACAGTCATATGCGGATACAGTGCATAGTTCTGGAATACAAGGCCGATCTCACGATCCTCCGGTGCAACCTTTGTTACATCTTTTCCTCCAAAATAGATGTGTCCAGAAGTCGGATCATTCAAACCAGCAAGCATGAACAGTGTGGTGGATTTTCCACAGCCAGATGGTCCGAGCAGACCAACCAACTCACCATCTGCAATGTTCAAGTTCATGTTGTCAACAGCTTTGAAGTCTCCATATGCCTTCGTCAGATTCTCAATTTTAATCTCCATTCTTACCTCAATCTGCTGCCAGAGCAGCTTTTACCTACAGTTTTCGTGCCATATGCACGTTTTTTAACTTTCTCGTCTATAAATTATAATATATCTTTTGCAAAAAATCTAGTGGTATCCTATAGTTTTCGCTTTATTTTGAGTAAATTTTACTTTACAAGTTCATAATTTCATGCTTGCAAATATGCTTCAATTTTTTCTTTATTAAGCCCCTCTCCTATCACGATAATGATCTGCTGACCATTTGCGATTGGATTTAGCTGGCGCTGTGCGGCAGTTGCATTTAATTCAAACCAACCATCTGGTGTCTCAAGAAAGCCCTTGATACGATGCACATGACCACAGGATGGGTCGCCCAAGATTTGAGTTGCTGCATTCAAAATTTGTTCCTTTGTTAATGGCAGATTCATAAATGAAAGTGAGGAAAATGATTTATCATCTTCGACATCACGCTTTTGCCAGCTCTCGGTGTGGTAGCCACATGTTAAAATACGATTCCAGTCATCTTTTGTAAGCTCACCCCATTTCTTTTTCATAACATCTTCTTCTGACAATTTTCTTGTACAAGAAATAGCTTCCATTGCGCGATTTATATGCGGCAAAATAGTATCTGACTGCTCTTTTGATGATTCATCAAGCTTGCTTACAAAAACAAGACCTGCATCTGCTGCTTCTGAGCCTAGAAGATACTCGGCATCCTTTGACATCTGCTCTGGCAGTCCTGCATCGGCAATCGCGATAACATTTCCTATCTCATACCATTTATCAAGCGGATCTTCTCTCAGTGCATCAAAAAACTCATCCACATCAAATATACCTGACGGCTCCACAATCACACGGTCATAGCCGCACATACCCATCGCAATCAACTTTGTCTTAAAACGTCTGCGGTGGCAATCCTTATCGCAGCCGCCAGAAACCATTTCAAGTTCACATTGATCCCCCATCAGATCCTGTAAAAGCATCATATCTACATTGACAGCACCATAATCATTTTCCAAAATTCCAATGTTTTTACCGCTGTCAATCAAATATTTTGCATACTTCTTTATGAAAGTAGTCTTTCCTGAACCAAGAAAGCCTGTAATCAAATCAATTTTAACCATGGTTAGTTCCTCCTTACTTTGTGATGCACCCCTATTATACTTGACTTTTGCTTGTTTGTGGTATAGAATCTATTTAAAATAATTTTTAAATAGATTTGAGGTGATAAGATTGGCCGTTGCAGAAGTGCTAGATGCTCTTGCAGATAAGAATCGGCGCAATATTTTGCTAAAGTTAAAGGAAGGAAAAATCAGCTCAGGTGATCTGGCAATTGCTCTTGGCATAACGCCACAG
>OKRU01003911.1_pt1 | contig 11421 bp, 10 predicted proteins | sample 1601131 | NCBI WGS metagenome assembly OKRU01 (sample SAMEA3541558, study PRJEB24748) | human gut metagenome | biome: human gut; feature: human-associated habitat; material: faeces | place: China | collected 2012 | reverse complement strand
TTTTTCCTGTTCGGGTCGGCGCGGTCGATTGAGAAGGAATTGCGCAGCGATTTGTTCGCGCACCTATCCTCACTCTCGCCGCACTATTACAACGAGCACAAGACCGGCGACCTGATGGCGCGCTTCATCAACGACCTGCAGGCGGTTCGCACGCTGGTGGGCATGAACGTCATCAGCGCATTCGACGCGACGGTGATGCTGCTGCTGGTGCTGTGGCAGATGATGACGTATGTCAGCCCGAAATTGACGGGTGTGGCGGTGCTGCCGCTGATTCTCATCATCTTCGGCGATTACTTCTACGGCAAGGTGATGCACAAGCGCTTTCTGGCCAAGCAGCAGGCGTTCTCGACGCTGACGGATCAAGTGCAGGAAACGGTGTCGGGCATCCGCGTGATTAAATCCTTCGTGCAGGAACGCAAGGAGCTGTACGCCTTTGCGAAGACGACGCTGTTCACGAAGGAAAAGAATCTCGGCGTTGTGCGCCTGCAGGCGCTGGTGATGCCGCTGCTGGACTTGATTGTCGGTATAGCGAGTCTGCTGACGCTGGCTTACGGCGGCTATCTGGCGATTTACGGCGAAATCAACATCGGGCAGTTCATCAGCTTCAACTCGTATGTGACGATGCTGGTGTGGCCGATGATGGCGGTGGGCGAGTGCATCACGAGCGTCAGCCAGGGGCTGGCGAGCCTGCGTCGCATTCAGGAGATTTTTGACGCGAAGCCGGAAATCGTGGACGGCGACATGGTGGACCCTTCGATTCAGACGCTCAGGGGCGATATCGACATTGAACACCTGTCCTTTGCCTATCCCGACCAGCCGACCGTGCCGGTGCTGGAAGATGTGTCGGTGCATGTGAAGGCGGGCGAGACGCTGGCGGTGCTGGGACGCACCGGTTCGGGCAAAAGCACGCTGCCGAGCCTGCTCATGCGCCTGTACGACGTACCGGACGGCATGATTACCATCGACGGACACAACCTGCGCGAAATCCCGCTGGCGGCGCTGCGCAGGAATATCGCCTGTGTGCCGCAGGATAACTTCCTCTTTTCTGACACGCTGCAGAACAACATCGCGTTCGGCTCGGACAACAAGTCGCTGGAAGCGGTGCAGGAGGCGGCGAAAAACGCCTGCATCCACGATAACATCATGGAGTTCCCCAAGCAGTACCAGACGCTGGTGGGCGAACGCGGCGTGACGATTTCCGGCGGTCAGAAGCAGCGTTCCTCCATTGCCCGCGCGCTGATGAAGGATGCGCCGATTCTGCTGCTGGACGATGCGCTCTCTGCTGTTGATACGGACACGGAACGGCAAATACTGGATAACCTGCGCCGCCTGCGCAAGGGTCGCACGACCATCATCGTAGCGCACCGCATTTCTACCATTCAGGATGCCGACCATATTCTTGTGCTGGACGAAGGCAAGGTGGAGGAGTACGGCACGCACGAGGAGCTGCTGAACAACGGCAAGCTGTACGCAAGCCTGTACCGCAAGCAGCAGCTGGAAAAGGAACTTCACGAGGAAGGAGGCGCTGCACATGCGGAGTAAGTTCGGGGATAACGAGCCGCAGGACGTTTCGTATCACGGCAACGCCTTCCTGCGCCTGATGGGCTACATCAAGCCCTACTGGAAAACGGTTGCGCTGTGCTGTGTGCTGGTGGGGCTGCTGACGGTGTTCGACATTGCCCGCCCGCGCATCATCGGCGACGCGATTGACAAGTACATCACCCAGCAGAGCGCGCAGGATCTGCCGCCGGAAACGCGCTTTCAGGGCATCCTGATTGCGGCGGGGCTGTATGTGGCGATTCTGCTGCTGCAATTTATCTGCAACCGCCTGCAGTACCTGAAGATTCAGGAAACCGGGCAGAACATCGTTTATACCCTGCGCAATGAGCTGATGGCGCATGTCGAAAGCCTCTCCATGCGCTTCTTCGACTTGACGCCTGTGGGCAGAATCGTCACGCGCATCACCAACGACACCGAGGCGGTCAATGACCTGTATGCCAACACGATTGTCCGCCTGTTCCGCAACGTCGTCAAAATCATCGGACTTGCCATTATTATGATGGTGATGAACTTCCGCATGGCAATGCTGTCGTTCGTGCTGGTACCGGTGATGGCGGCGCTGACGGTGGTGTTCCGCAAATTGAGCCGCAAGACGTACCAAATCGTCAAGACGCGCATCACGACGCTGAATACCTTTTTGAGCGAGCATCTGTCGGGAATGCGGGTCATCCAGATTTTCGCGCGTGAGAAGGAGAAATGCGCCGAGTTTGAGGAAAAGAACGAATCCCTCTACCGCGCGGGCGTGCGCGAAATGATGGTGTTCGCCATTTTCCGCCCGTCGATTTACTTCCTGTCCGTTATCGCAATGGCGATTATTCTGGGCGGCGGCAGCGCGCTGGTGCTGGACGGCGTGATTTCCATCGGTATGCTGTACACATTCACGGAGTACATTTCCCAGCTGTTCACGCCCGTACAGGAGCTGGCGGAGCAGTTCACGACGCTGCAAAGCGCCATTGCGTCCGCCGAGAAAATCTTCACCCTGCTGGACGAAAAGCCCGTGCTGTCCGACAAGGAAGACGCGAAGAAGCTGCCCGCTGTGCGCGGCAAAATCGAGTTCGACCACGTCTGGTTCGCGTATGATAACGTGAACTGGGTGTTGAAGGACGTGTCCTTCACCATCGAGCCGGGGCAGAAGGTGGCGTTCGTCGGCGCGACGGGCGCGGGTAAATCCTCCATCCTGAACCTGATAGGGCGTTACTATGACGTGCAGAAGGGCAGCATCCGCGTCGATGGCGTGGATGTGCGCGACCTGACCCGCGACCAGCTTCGTGCCGCCATCGGGCAGGTGCAGCAGGATGTGTTCATCTTCACGGGCGACATCAAGAGCAACATCCGCCTGCGCGACGAGGAAATTACCGATGAGCAGGTACGTCAGGCAGCGGAATATACCAATGCGTCGCGGTTCATTGAGCGGCTGCCGAACGGCTACGATGAGCATGTGACGGAGCGCGGCGCGACGTTCTCTGCGGGGCAGCGGCAATTGCTGTCGTTTGCCCGCACGCTGGCGCATGACCCGAAAATTCTGATATTGGACGAAGCGACGGCGAACATCGACACGGAGACGGAGCAGTGGATTCAGGAAGCGCTGGAGCGGCTGATGCAGGGCCGCACGTCGATTATGGTCGCGCACCGCCTTTCGACCATTCAGCACGCTGACCGCATTATCGTGATGCACCACGGGCAAATTCGCGAATCCGGCACGCATCAGGAACTGCTGAAGCAGGACGGCATTTACAAGAAGCTGTATGAGCTTCAGCTGGCATAAAAAGAACAGGAAGCGGCAGAGCCTAATCTGGATGTTGATGATGCGGATAGATCCGCCGACGAAGGTGATAATGAACCTGTGGAAAAAGGAGCAGCTTGACGTGTGGGGCAGCCTTCGGGCTTCCGTTCCATAAAGAAAAAACCAATATGATAGAATCTGCATCATAAACAAAGCGACAAATCGGATTTGGTGAGGTGATTTTATGGCGAGTGACCAAGAGAGAATAGCAATTTTATTTATACATGGCATTCTTGGAACGACAAGTCATTTTGAACCTTTTTTATCGCTTGTTCCTCCAAATTGGTCAATATGCAATCTATCGTTAAAAGGTCATGGAGGAAGTGTAAAGGACTTTTCGCAAGCCTCTATGACTGAATGGAAGCAGCAAGTAAAGAATGCTCTTGAAGAACTATCAGAAACCAACAATAAAATCATTATTGTCGCTCATTCCATGGGGACACTGTTTGCTATACAAGAAGCGATAGAAAAACCGGTAGAAGAATTATTTCTTCTAAATGTTCCGTTAAAAGTGAGAGTTACCCTTCGTTTATTTAGAACATCATGGCGAGTTTTTACAGGAAATATTAAACCTGATGATAAATGGTCTCTCGCAGCACAAAATGCGTATAGCATAGAAAGAGATAATCATATTTTAAGATACTTTGGTTGGATTCCAAGATACCTTGAGTTGTTTTCTGAAATACGAAAGACAAGAAAAATCATAGGGAAATTACTAACACCGTCGCATATATATCTATCTATGTTAGATGAAATGGTTTCCCCTAAATGTAGTAAATTATTTAAGGATAACCCTTGTATATGTGTCAAGTCTTTGCAAACTTCTGGGCATTTTTATTATTCACCGGAGGATCAGTGTTTAATGAAGGAAGATTTTAATAAAATGATTCAGAATGTTCAAAAAGAGATTCCAAATTAAGGAGGTCTATATGAAGAAAGCGCTAACTTCCAGTTTGTCGAACTGAATCAATATCCATAGCAACCATGCGCTACGGTGTGTGGCTGCTTATGTTTGCAGAAGGAACAGACGCAAACCGGCAGTCGATGAAGTGCCATCAGCTGCCGGTTTTGCATGGGCAATACCGCACAACTCGGCGGCGCGTCGAGTGATCTCTTTTCCGCCATCAACCAATCGCGAAATGGGTGCAGGGACAAATGAAACGGGACGAAGGCCCCTGCTGTTCTTTTGCTGCATAGACGTTGACGAAGGGGCGGACTTCGTGCTATCATAAACGCTGTGTTCCGACTTTTTTCGACAAGAAGGCATCAATGACGATGAATCGTAAACTCTTTGCGAAGGGCTTCCGGCATGGAATCCCGATTGGGCTGGGCTACCTATCCGTCGCGTTCACGTTCGGCATGAAGGCAGTGGCGGATGGCTTATCGCCGCTCGAAGCACTGTTGATTTCCATGACGAACGTCACCAGTGCGGGGCAGTTTGCCGGGCTGCCGCTGATTCTCGCGCAGGCATCGTACCTCGAAGTCGCGCTGACGCAGCTGATTATCAACCTCCGCTATGCGCTGATGAGCCTGTCAATCTCCCAGAAGATGGATTCTGATATGAACACGCCGCGCCGCTTGCTCTTCTCTTTCATGAATACGGACGAGATATTCGCTGTCGCATCCAGTCAGCCGGGGAAGGTCAGTCACTGGTATTTGTATGGGTTGATGACCGCGCCGTACCTCGGCTGGTCGGTCGGTACGATTCTGGGCGCGGTCGCGGGCACGCTGCTGCCGGTTTTCCTCCGCAATGCGCTCGGTATCGCGATTTTCGGCATGTTCCTCGCCATCATCCTGCCGCCTGCACGCAAGGAAAAGCCCGTGCGCATCGTCGTGCTGATGGCCGTCGCGATGAGCCTGTGCTTCCGCTATGTGCCGATGCTCTCGCAGGTGTCCAGCGGGTTTGTCATCATCATCTGTGCTATTGCCGCCTCGGCGCTGGGCGCGTGGCTCTTCCCCGTGCGGGAGGAAGAAACGAAAGCGGGTGATGCGCAATGACGGCAAATTTTCCGATTTATCTGTTTGTGATGGCGGGTGTGACATACCTGATTCGGATGCTGCCGCTGACGATTTTCCGCAAGGAAATCAAATCAACGTTCATCAAGTCGTTCCTGCACTATGTGCCGTTCGCGGTCCTGGGGGCAATGACGATTCCCGACGTGCTGTACTCCACGGGGGATTTGCGCACGGCGGCGGTAGGCTTTGTGGTGGCGGTGATTCTGGCGTGGAAAGGGAAGAGTTTGCTGACGGTGGCGCTTGCGGCGTGTGCGGCGGTGCTGGCGGCGCAGGGGATGCTGCTGCTGTTCTGATGATTATTGCAACGAAAAAGGGGATTGTGTCCGAAATCATGGACGCAATCCCCTTGCTTGTTATTCCAGACTGCCCAGCAGCGTCGGCAGAATCGCCACGACGGTCAGGGCAATCAGCAGCGCACGCCGGACGTGGTGCGGCTTCGTCATGACTGCCCACCGCTCTGCGCGTTCGGGTCGAAGAGGCTCATCAGGTGGGCGCTGCTGCTTTCGAGGGTTGCCATGGCGCTCTTGATGGCGGACAGGTCATCCGCCGTCATTTTGTCGGGCTTGGCGCGCCCAATCAGATGGCGAAGTGCAGCTTCATCGTCCTTGACGCGCTTCTTCTCGTCCTTGTCCAGCTGCTTGCTGCACTGGTTCAAGGCAGCGCTTACCTGCGCCAAAAGGTGCTGCGCCTGATTGATGGTGTCCATCAGGTCGCGGCGGAAAGCGTCCTGCGCGGCGTACTGCTCCGCATCGCGAATCGCCTGCTGAATTTCATCCTCGCTCATTTTGTTGTCGGCGGTGATGGTGATGGATTGGGCGCGTCCAGTGTCCTGGTCGCGCGCGGAGACGGTCAGGATGCCGTTGGTGTCAATATCGAACGTGACCTCAATTTTCGGCACGCCTGCCATTGCGCGGCGGATGCCCTTCAGACGGAACTTGCCGATGCTCTTGTTGTCCCGCGCCATCGGGCGCTCACCCTGCAGGACGTTGATTTCTACTGACGACTGGAACATGCCCGCCGTGGTGAACACCTGCTGATAGTGCACAGGCAGGGTGGAGTTGCGCTCGACGACGCGGGTCGCGACGCCGCCGACCGTCTCAATTGCCAGCGAAAGCGGGGTTACGTCCAGCAGCAGCAAGCCCGTGGAGTTTGTCAGCGTCGTGTGTTCATTCAGCGTGTCGCCCTGAATCGCCGCGCCCTGCGCCACGCATTCGTCGGGGTTGATGCTCTTGCTCGGCATGATGCCGGTCAGCTGGCGCACCTTCTCTTGCACGGCGGGAATGCGCGTCGAACCGCCGACCAGCAGCACCTTGCCCAGCTCGCTGGCGGCAATGCCTGCGTCGCTGAGGGCGCTGCGGACAGGACCTTCCGTCCGCGCAACCAAATCCGCCGTCAATTCATTGAATTTCGCGCGGGTCAGCGTCTGCTCCAAATGCACTGCCTGACCGCCGACTGTGCTGATGAACGGCAGGCTGATGGTGGTCATCTCGGTGACGGACAGCTCCTTTTTCGCCTGCTCGGCGGCTTCCTTCACGCGCACCATAGCCGCCAAATCGCGGTGGAGGTCAGCGTGATGTTCCCGCTGGAAAGCATCGCAGACGAAATTCACGATGCGCTCGTCGAAGTCATCGCCGCCGAGGTGGTTGTCGCCGCACGTCGCCAGCACTTCGATAACGCCCTCGCCAATTTCGATGATGGATACGTCAAACGTGCCGCCGCCAAGGTCGTAGACCATGATTTTCTGCGGTGCGCCGTTGTTCAGCCCGTAGGCAAGGGCGGCGCTGGTCGGCTCGTTGATGATGCGGCGGACGTTCAAACCCGCAATGCGCCCCGCGTCCTTCGTCGCCTGACGCTGAATATCCCCGAAATACGCAGGGACGGTAATCACCGCGTCGGTGACGGGCTCGCCGAGGTAACTTTCCGCGTCCTGCTTCAGTTTGCGAAGAATCATGGCGCTGATTTCCTGCGGCGTATAGCTTTTCCCGGCGATGGTCTTGCGCCAGTCCGTGCCCATATGGCGCTTGACGGACGCAATCGTGCGGTCGGCGTTGACTGCTGCCTGACGCTTCGCCGCGCTGCCGATGAGCCGCTCGCCGCTGTCGGTGAATGCCACGACGGACGGCGTTGTCCGCTCGCCCTTATCGTTCGGAATGATGGTTGCGCTGCCGCCCTCAACCACGGCGACGCAGCTGTTGGTGGTACCCAAGTCGATACCGATGATTTTGCCCATAAAGTTACACTTTCTCAAGGAAACTGATTCCTTGACCTTTTGCGCGATTCAGTTGCGCGCATTGCATACAGTTTTTTGTGTTGCGCAGGGGATTTCACTCCGCAGAGGCGAAAACCCTGCAACAAAACAAATCAAGCAGCATAGGAAAATTCCGCCGAGTTAGGGGGCTTGCCAGCACCTTAGCACCGGCAGCACAGCGGACAGAACATCTGCAAAAAGCACAAACTCATGCACAGCTTCGACGGATCCATCGCCCAAGTGTTGTACCCGGACGCGTTCGTCTGATACGTCTGCCCTGCCTGCTGATACTGCCGCAAAAGCGCCTGATAGGTCGCATTGTTCGGGCTGAGCTGCACCGCGCGCTTCATGTGTTCCAGCGCCTGAATCTGATTTCCCGCGCCGTGGTTCGCCACGCCGGACAGGTAGTACCAGCGCGCATTCCGCCCCGTGCTGGGGACGTTCTGCAAAATGGAACACGCCGACGCGTACCGTCCGGCGAGAATATCGCGGATGGCAGCGCGAACCGGCTCGGAATCGCCCGCCTGCTCCTGCGGCGGGTTGACCTGCGTCTGATAGCCGCCGTAGCTGCCGTAACCGAATCCGCCGAAGAAGTCGCTGAACGGGTCATAGCCGCCCTGCTGCTGTCCGCCGTAGGAATTGCCGCCGTAAGAGCCGTATGGATTTCCGCCGTAACTGCTGCCGCCATACGGATTCCCGCCATACGGATTCCCGCCATACGGATTCTGCTGCTGCTGGCGGTTGGCGTACTTCTCCGGGTTCATCAGCATGTCGTAGGCTTCGTTGAGTTCGTTCATCTTTTTCGCCGCGTCGGGGTCGTTTGGATGCAAATCCGGATGGCACTCCTTGGCTTTGCGGCGATACGCGCGCTTGATTTCATCTTGGCTGGCGGTTTCGGATACACCCAGCACTTTCCGCGGGTCTGTGACCATGCTCGTCAGCCTCCTTTCACCGGGGAATCGTCCCCATTCTCTTTGGTTGTGCGGTCGCTGTGCTTCTTCTGCTTTTCGGCGCGGCGGTGGAGGGATTCGTTGTAGCTTTGCCAAACCCCCTCGTAAAGGATGTTGCGCAGAATATCCGCATCGGAGACGATAGGCAGCGACTCAAACGCCGCTGAGGCGTCGCCGAGCAGCAGCGTCAACACGTCGCGCATATCCTCTGGCTGACGCCCCATCAGCAGCACGGGATTGTAGCTGTGCTTGCGCGTGTCGGCATCGTAATCACAGGCGGCGTCCACCATGTAGATGAACCGCCCCAGCGACGCACCGAACAGCCGCAGTGTGCGCGACCAGTAATCCTCCTCGCGCACGAACAGCGACGCCATCAGCGCCCCGAAGCAGTTTGCCGCCGCATCGGGGGAATCACTCTGCGCCGCTTCCACCTCGCTCAGCGTCCGAAGGTTCTTCTCCAAATCGGCGCACTGGCGGGGATAATCCGCCCTGACCGCCTCGTAACGCTTTTTCAGCAGCTGCGCGGTCAGCCCGCCCGGCAGGGAACGGTCGTCCTGCCAGTCGTCCAGCGCCTTGAAATACGCCAGCGCGATGGTCATATCGGCAGCGTAATCCGTCATCGACGTGCGGACGAAATCGTGCGCTTCCTTCGGGTGCGGCAGACAGCGCATTTGCCCGTGCGCTTCCGCCGGCTCATAGAGGGCAGAGAGGAAAATCGCCAGAAACGTCATGTCGTAGGTGAGCGTCATGCGGCCGCGGAAGCCGTGACGGTCGCCCAGCGATTGGCATAATCCGCAGTACCATGCCCGATAGCGCTTTTTCTGCGCCTCATCGAGCGATTCCAGACCGGGTCTGACATAGCCGAACATTGCTTACGCCCTTTCGTCGAACTTGTGCTGGCATTTGGGGCAGGTGACATGTTTTTCACCGCAGCCGCGCTTGAGGCGCAGGCGTGTTTTGCACTGTGGGCAGCGGAAATACTTGTAGGTCTTTATGCCCCTGAGCCGCAGGAAAAACTGGCGGATTTCCGTCTGCGCGTGCCCTGTTTTGTCCATGAACTGGCGATTTTCCTCCTGCCGCTTGGCGACGTTGCGGCTCAGCATCCGCCACAGAGCATACACATAGCACAGCATGGACAGGAGACTCGCCAGCGGCAGGCGGAACAGCGAGAGCAGGCTGAAAACGATAGCGGCGACGAGTGCCGTGAAGCCGAGATTATCCGGGCCGTTGCGCCCCTGCATCCAGTTCGCGAGGGCGTTCTGCATCTTCGAGAAAAAGGACATCGGTGATTTCCTCCTTTGCTTTCGGAGCATAGTATACACCCCGAATTTGAGCCTAATGTGAACAAATGAAGAAGAAACCGCAACAAATTCGGCGGATACCCGCATTTTTGCAATTTTCGGATTCACCTGCGCCCGCTGCCTGTGTCTTGGCGCATTTTCATCCGAAAATCGCATGGTTTCAACCTATAAGAAATTCTGCGCCGATTGAAAAAAACCCTTCTTTGTGGTATGATAATTGCATGAGAGTTTCATGAGAAAATGAATGCGAGGTGCGTTGACGGTGCTGCTGCGGAATGGGCTGTTCTTTGCGGATGGCCATTTTGGGGAAAATCTGTGCGTCCGGCTGGAAACCGGGCGCGTGACAGCGATGGGCGAGGGCTTAGCGCCGTTGGCTGGCGAGGCTGTGATAGACCTGCAGGGGGATTTTGTCCTGCCGGGGTTTGTCGATGCACACATCCACGCCTTCCGCGGGCATGACACGATGCAGGGCGAGGACGCGATTCGCCAGATGGCACGGGAGTTGTATCAGGAGGGCGTTGCGGCGTTCCTGCCGACGACTATGTCCGCCAGCGTGGAGGATACGCGCCGGGTGATTGCCGCCGTCCGCCGTGTGATGGATACGCCGGAGCAGCACGCCGCGCGGGTGCTGGGGGCGCACATGGAAGCGCCGTTCCTATCGCCGGAGAAGGCAGGGGCGCAGCGGAAGGAGTTTTTTCTGCATCCGAGCTGGGAGGCATTCCTTGACCTGACAGGCGGCGACATTCAGGCAGTGCGCGTCATCACGATGGCGCCGGAACTGCCCGGCGCGGAAGATTTCATCCGTAAGGCGGCGGAGAACGGCATCCACGTTTCCATTGGTCACACGGCTGCGACCGACGAACAGGTGCATCAGGCGGCGGACTGGGGCGCGACCCGCGTTACCCACACCTACAACGCACAAACGCCGTTCACGCACCGCGCGCCCGGCGTTCCCGGCGCAGCATTGACGGATGACCGCCTGTTCGCGGAGTTCATCGGCGACGGTGTTCACCTGCACGACGACGCGGTGAAGGTGCTTCTACGCTGCAAGGGGGCGGACAAAGCCGTTGCGATTACGGACAGCATGGAAGCAGCGGGCTTGCCGGACGGCGAATACGCCTTAGGCGGGCAGGCGGTCACGGTGCGCGGACACGAGGCGCGTTTGCACGACGGCACGCTGGCGGGCTCGGTGCTGCTGATGCGGCAGGCGTTCCAGAACCTGATGGCGCGCTACGGGCAGACACCGGAAAAGGCTGTGCGCATCTGCACGGAGAATCCCGCGCGTTCGATTGGCGCGTCAGGGTTCGGGACGATTTGCGTTGGGGCAAACGCGCCCCTCACAAGGTGGGGGAAGGATTTCGCTTGGAAGGGAATCCTTGGGTGAAGGAACCTTTGGGTTTTGGCATACTTGTCTTTCTTTTTCTGGCTGAATTTGATTGGAACAGGGGGATCGCCTCTGCGGAGTCGAAATCCCAGCGAAACACGCGGAAATTGCATGAAGAAGTCACCAACTCAATCGCGCGAAGGGGTCAAGGGGCAATGCCCCTTGCGGAGTCCAGAGGC
>OKRU01003909.1_pt1 | contig 11428 bp, 9 predicted proteins | sample 1601131 | NCBI WGS metagenome assembly OKRU01 (sample SAMEA3541558, study PRJEB24748) | human gut metagenome | biome: human gut; feature: human-associated habitat; material: faeces | place: China | collected 2012 | reverse complement strand
GTTGGTATGTATTAGATTGTAAAGAAGATACAAAGATGGTCATGGGACATCATGCTAAAACCAAAGAAGAACTTGTAAAAGCTATCGAAAACGATGATTATGATCATTTATTAAATAAGTTTGATATCAAAAAAGGAGATTTCTTCTATATTCCAAGTGGAACAATTCATGCTATCTGTAAAGGTTCATTGATCTATGAAGCACAACAATCATCAGATATCACATACCGTGTTTATGATTATCATCGAAAAGATAAAGATGGAAATGAAAGACAACTTCATGTAAAACAATCCATCGATGTGACAACAGTGCCTTATAAACCATACGATCTAGCTAAACAAGTAGAAGAAACAATTGAAAATGGAACAAGAAAAGAGCTTGTATCATCTAACTATTTAACATTAAATAAATATGATATGACAGGATATAATAAAGTCATCAATGATAAACCATTCCAACTTGTATCAATCATTGAAGGACAAGGAACAGTAGAAGGAAAAGAAGTGAGAAAAGGAGATCATTTTGTTGTATGTTCGGATCAAAAAGAAGTTGATTTTGATGGAACAATGACAGTCATGATTTGTACATTATAATGAGATGTTATCATTGTAGTCATGAAATAAAAGATTCTGCTTTTGCTTATAAGGGTAGACAAGAATGTAAAGAATGTCATAGTATTTATCAAATCCATTTTCCTTCAGGAGTAGGATTTATTCCTATTGTGATTGCCTTTATACCGGCTTTATATATGGTAACAATTTTAAGATATGCATTTATTGTTGGACTTGCGGTCTTTGTTATCTTTTATTGGGCCATTGATATTATTATGAATAATATTTTAATTTATTTAGGTAAATATGAAATTGAAGAAATTGAATAAAACTTGTATTTAAAAAAATAAAGAGTATCATTAAATATGTAAATAGAAACAGGGGAGCTTGTAGGCAGGCTGAGAGGAAGTCATCAAACTTCGACCCTTTAACCTGATATGGATAATGCCATCGTAGGAAGTCAACATTTCGATTTTTTTACAGGAGCATGTCTCCTGTTTTTTATTTAAAAAGAAGTATCCACATATGTGGCGGATTGAAGGGGAGCGCCTTGAATCTTGTATTAAGCGAAGGGAAGCTGTGTTCCAGCGTGAGAGGATACCACAAAGTATCGACCGAACTACCATAAAGTTATTTCATAAACGAAGTTTATGTTTTTGATGATGGGTAAGTTTGGTCATCTTCATATTTATGAAATAACTTGTAAAAAACAAGGAGAGAAAATATGTTAGAAGAAATGTTAAAAAATGTTAGAGAAAAAAGTCCACTCATTCACAATATTACAAATTATGTTACAGTCAATGATTGTGCTAATGTCGTTCTTGCATGTGGAGCATCACCAATTATGGCAGATGATCAAAAAGAAGTTGCTGAAATTACTTCGATTTGTACAGGACTTAATATTAATATTGGAACACTTAATACGCGAACGATTGAATCAATGGTCATTGCTGGGAAAAAAGCTAACGAACTTCATCATCCAGTTGTATTAGATCCTGTAGGAGTTGGGGCATCTACGTTAAGAACTCAAACAGCTTTAAAATTATTAAAAGAAATTCAGTTTTCAGTTATTCGTGGAAATATTTCAGAAATCAAAACTTTAGCTTTAGGAAGTGGTACAACGAAGGGTGTTGATGCTAATCTTGCAGATAAAGTGACAGCAGAAAATATCCATGAAGTTGTCAGTTTTGCTCAAGAGTTTTCTAAAAAAACAGGGGCAGTTATCGCTATTACAGGAGCTATTGACTTAGTATGCAATGAAAATATTGCTTATGCAATTTATAATGGTCATGAAATGATGTCTTCGATTACAGGAACAGGATGTCAATTATCAGCACTTACGGCTTCGTTTATTTCTGCAAATCCTGATTATTTACTTGAATCAACAGTTGCTGCAGTATGTACCATGGGTCTTGCTGGAGAAATCGCACATGAAAGATTAACACCATTAGATGGTAATGCAAGTTATCGAAATTATATTATTGATGCTATTTATAATATGACTCCTAAGCAATTACAAGAAGGATCTCAATATAAAAAAATCTAACTAGATATGTGATTACTCTAAAATAATGAAAAGAGGAAGATTATGAAAACAACAGATAAGATGTTAGAAGCAACAAAAGAACTATGGAAATCTTATAATGAACATCCTTTTGTTAAAGGAATACAAGATGGTTCATTAACTAAAGATAAATTTAAATATTATATTATGCAAGATTATCTTTATTTAAAAGAATACGCTAAAGTTTTTGCGATTGGAGTTGCTAAAGCAAAAACTTTAGAAACAGCGAATCTTTTTGCTAAATATATTGCTGTAATGAATGGTGAATTAGATGTTCATAGTGGTTATATGGGAAAATTTAATGTAAGCCAAGAAGAAATAGATGATATGAAACCATCACTTGATAATTTATCTTATACCTCTTATATGCTACGTGTTGCCTATGAAGAAGGAGAAGTAGAAATCTTGGCAGCTATATTATCTTGTGCTTATAGTTATGAAGTTATTGCGAAAAAGATTGTTGAAAATAATCCAAATTCAATCAATGATGAATTTTATGGGGATTGGATCAAAGGCTATGCTTCTAATGAATATGCTAGTGGTAATATTATTTTAATAGAAACAATGAATCAACTTACTAAAGATTATACAGAAAAACAAATTCAACATCTTATTGATATCTTTGTAGCATGTTCAAGATATGAACTTGCATTTTGGCAAATGTCATGGGATAAAAGTTGTTAGTAAAATCATAAAAAACTGATGAAACAGTTGAGCTATAAAATGTAATCTAAGGATTGATACTTATAAGTAGATGAGATCAATCCTTTTTTATAATTTAAATTATAGATTCATTTACTAATATTGGTGAAATTGAAGAAAGAATATATAAAAAATAGATGTTCAAATTGTAAAAGTATAAATATGTGACAAACTTAAAAGAAATAATGTTATAATTTGTATATAACTACGAGTTATTTACTTTATTTTATTAAGAAACACACGAAATCATTGAATAAGATAAGGTGAATACTATTTTAAGTTATTTTTAATAAGTTAAGGGAGAAAAAATAATGATAACTGGTGAAATAAAAAATAAAATTGATTCCTTATGGGATATATTTGCTGCTGGTGGATTAACAAATCCATTAGAAGTAATTGAACAAATTACCTATCTTATGTTTATAAAAGAATTGGATACTAGTGATAATAAACGAGAAAAAGAAAGCTCGATGTTAGGTTTGACTTTTAAAAGTATATTTTCAGAGAAAATATATATTGGCGAAAGATCAATTGAAGGGAAACAATTGAAATGGTCTATTTTTAGGGATTATCCAGCTAATAAACAATATGAAATTATGCAGGAGTGGGTTTTTCCCTTTATAAAAGATTTACATGATGACAAAGATAGTGCGTATTCAAAATATATGAGCGATGCAATATTTAAACTTCCAACACCATTAGTCTTATCTAAAGTAATTGATTCTTTGGATGAGATTTATGAATTAATGGATAAAGAGGAGAAAAATATTAGTAGTAAAGAAAAAAACGTAGATATTCGAGGAGATGTTTACGAATATTTACTTAGTAAAATTGCTACTGCGGGGAGAAATGGACAATTTAGAACACCTAGACACATTATAAGAATGATGGTTGATTTAATGAAACCAACACCAGATGAATTGATTTGTGATCCTGCATGTGGTACTAGCGGATTTTTAGTTACAGCAAGTGATTACTTAAGAGAAAATTACAAAAATGACATTCTTATGAATAGACAAAAAAGAGATCATTATATGAATCATATGTTCCATGGATTTGATATGGATAGAACAATGTTGCGTATTGGAGCTATGAATATGATGACTCATGGAGTTGAATCACCTAATATTGAATATAGGGATAGCTTATCTGATCAAAATAGTGATAATGAAAAATATTCACTAATTTTAGCAAATCCACCTTTTAAAGGAACATTAGATTATGACTTAGTATCAGCTAATTTATTAAAAGTTGCTAAAACAAAGAAAACAGAACTACTATTTTTAGCATTATTTATAAGAATGTTAAAAACTGGTGGAAGATGTGCATGTATTGTTCCAGACGGTGTATTATTTGGTTCAAGTAAAGCACATAAAGCAATAAGAAAGACAATAATTGAAGATAATAGATTAGAAGCTGTTATTTCAATGCCTTCAGGAGTCTTTAAGCCTTATGCAGGAGTTTCTACTGGAATTTTAATTTTTACTAAAACAGGTCATGGTGGAACTGATAATGTTTGGTTTTATGATATGAAAGCTGATGGTTTTTCATTAGATGATAAACGTTCAGAAGTTAAAGAAAATGATATACCAGATATTATAGAAAGATTTAATAATTTAGATAAAGAAGTTGATAGAAAAAGAACAGAACAAAGTTTCTTTGTTCCAATAGAAGAAATCAAAGAAAATGACTATGATTTATCAATTAATAAATATAAAGAAGTTATTTATGAAAAAATAGAATATAGACCAAGTAAAGAAATACTTGGTGATATTGCAAGTTTGAATCAAGAAATTGATAAATGTATTAAGGAATTACAGTCTTTACTAGAAGACTAGGAAGGAGTTAAATCCAAATGCTAAATTTGGATTTGTGGGGATGATGGAATATAAAAAGTTGGGTAATATATGCAATATTGTTTCAGGAGGAACTCCCTCTAGGTCAAAATCACAATATTGGGATAATGGAAATATTCCATGGATTAAAATAAGGGATATCAAGTCAAAGTATATTGAAGATTCCGAAGAATTTATTACAATTGAAGGATTAAATAACTCTTCAGCTAAACTTTTAACAAAAGGAACAGTTTTATATACAATTTTTGCGACATTAGGTGAGGTTGGAATATTAAAAATTGACGCTTGTGCAAATCAGGCTATAGCAGGTTTAACTGTAAAAGACGAAACAAAAATTTTGCCGGAATATCTATATTATTATTTAAAGTCTAAAAAGAATATTGTCAATAAATTGGGCAGAGGAGTAGCACAAAATAATATTAATTTGTCTATGCTTAAGGAATTTGAAATAGAGGTTATTGATATTGTAAAACAAAATAACATTATTAAAACTTTAAATTATGTGGATGATATAATTAAATTTAAAAGTCTAGAATTGAAACAATTAGACGAATTAGTTAAAGCCCGATTTATAATTAAAAGTATGATAAAGGAGGGTCTATTATGACAAACTTTGATTATTTGAAAAGTGAAAAGGAATTTGAAAGCTTTGTTAATATAGCTATTACGGCAGAAAAAGTATTTAACATTGATATTGGCACTTGTGTTTTTAATTGTCGGCGTGCTTTGGAAATGGCTATTAAATGGATGTATTCTGTTGATAATGATTTAGAAGTTCCTTATCAAGACTCTCTTTATAGTTTGATGCATACTGATGAGTTTAGAGATATTATTGGTGTTGATTTATGGAGAAGATTAGATTTAATTCGTAGATATGGAAATGATGCTGCTCATACTTCAAATAAGATATCAGAAAATGCAGCAAAATTATGTTTAAAAAATTTATTTTATTTTACTGATTTTATAGCTTGTTGTTATGGAAAATCTTATCAAGCAAAGGAATATGATGAAAGTCTTCTAACTAACCAAGAGTCCAAAAATATTGAAATTGAAGAAAAAGAAATAAAACTTAATGATCTTATTGAAGAAAATAAAGCATTAAAACAAGAATTAACATTAAGAAGAGAACAACAACACAGAGATTATGTTCCAAAACCTTTAGATTTATCAGAATATAAAACTCGAAAAATATATATAGATTCTATGCTTATAGATGCTGGATGGGTTGAAGGTAAAGATTGGATTAACGAGGTTGAAATGCCAGGTATGCCAAATAAGTCGGAAGTAGGTTACGCGGATTATGTTTTATATGACGATTCTCATAAACCTTTAGCAATTATAGAGGCAAAAAGGACATGTGTTAATGTGTCAAAAGGAAGACAACAAGCAGAATTATATGCTGATTTATTAGAAAAAAAATATAAAAGAAGACCCGTTATATTTTTAACGAATGGTTTTGAAATTAAAATCAATGATGGACAATATCCTGAAAGAAAAGTTTCTAGCATTTATTCAAAAAGAGATTTAGAGAAACTTTTTAATTTAAGAAGAATGAAATCTCATTTAAATTACATACAAGTTAACAAGGAAATAGCAGGAAGGTATTATCAAGAAGCTGCTATTAAAGCAGTTTGTGAAGCTTTTGATAAAAGAAATAGAAGAAAAGCTTTATTAGTTATGGCTACTGGTTCAGGAAAGACTAGAACAGTTATTGGATTAGTAGATATTTTATTACAAAATGGATGGATAAAGAACATATTATTTTTGGCAGATAGAAATTCTTTAGTTACTCAAGCTAAACGAAGTTTTAACAATATGCTTAAGGATCTTTCTAATACAAATTTAGTGGAAGAAAAAGATAATTATAATGCACATGCAGTATTTTCAACATATCAAACAATGATGGGATGTATTGATTCTATTAAAGATGAAGGAAAAAAGCTATTTACATGTGGACATTTTGATTTAATTATATGTGATGAAGCACATAGGTCCATTTATAATAAATATCGAGATGTTTTTAATTATTTTGATGCACCTATGATTGGTTTAACAGCAACACCAAAAGATGAAATTGATAAAAATACTTATGATGTTTTTGAGCTGGAAAATGGTGTTCCAACTTATGGATATGAATTAAGCCAAGCTGTTAAAGATGGATACTTAGTAGATTTTTTATCGTTAGAAACACAAGTTAAATTTATGGAAGAAGGCATAAATTGGGATGAATTAAGTGATGAAGATAAACGAATTTATGAAGATACCTTCACTGATGAAAATGGTAATTTTCCTAAAAAAATAGATTCATCTGCATTGAATAAATGGGTATTTAATAATGATACTATAAAAAAAGTTTTACAAATATTATTTAAAGATGGTTTAAAAATAGATTATGGACAAAAAATAGGAAAAACAATTATATTTGCTAAGAATCATGAACATGCTGAAAAAATTTATGACGTATTTAACAAGGAATATCCTCATTTAGCAGGATATGCAAAAGTAATAGATAATTATATTAATTATGCTCAATCAGCAATTGATGAGTTTTCTGATCCAAATAAATTACCTCAAATTGCTATATCAGTTGATATGTTGGATACTGGGATTGATGTTCCTGAAGTTTTAAATTTAGTATTCTTTAAAAAAGTCATGAGCAAGGCAAAATTTTGGCAAATGATAGGAAGAGGTACTAGATTATGTCCGTATCTTATGGATGGTAGTGATAAAAAAATATTCTATATTTTTGATTTTTGTGGCAATTTTGAATTTTTTAGAATGAACAAGGGAAATGCTTCATCAAATACTTTGCCGATTCAAGGCGCAATCTTTAATTTAAAATTTCAAATAGCATATAAATTACAAGACATTGTTTATCAAACTGAAGAGTTAATTTCATGGAGAAAAGAATTAGTAGATTATATGGTAGGAAAAGTACAGGAACTAAATAGAGACAACTTTGCTGTTCGGCAACATTTAAAATATGTTGATCTATATTCAAATCCTGATAATTACGTTACTTTGTCATATGAAGACAGTTTGATGATTAGTCAAGAATTGGCGCATTTAATTTTACCAGATGAAGATGAAATTACAGCTGTTCGATTTGATGCTTTAATGTATGGAATTGAGTTAGCATTTTTAGCTGGTAAAAAATATACAAAAGGAAGAACTGATTTAGTAAAAAAGGTAAAACGTATTTCAAAAGTATCTAATATACCTGAAATTAAAGAACAATCGGAACTTATTAATCAAATTTTACATACAACATATTTGAAAGATGCAGGCATAAATGAATTTGAATATATTAGAAAAAAATTAAGAGAGCTTATAAAATATATACCAAAGCAACATTTGAAATTTGATACTAATTTTGAAGATGATATTTTATCTAGAGAATGGCATGAATCAAATTTGGAATCAGATGATTTAAAAAATTATCGTAATAAAGTTGAATATTATATAAGAAAACATGAAATGGATAATCCTGTTATTTTAAAATTAAAAACAAACAAACCTTTGAACAAATATGATTTAAAAAATTTAGAGAATGTTTTATGGGGTGAATTAGGTACTAAAGAACAATATTATTCAGAATATGGAGAAAAACCATTAGGAGAATTTGTAAGAGAAATTGTTGGTTTGGATATGAATTCTGCTAAAGAAGCTTTTTCATTATACTTGAATGATACTAATTTATCGGAAAATCAAATATATTTTGTTAATCAAATTATAGAATATATTGTTAGGAATGGTGTCTTAAAAGATTTATCTGTTTTGCAAGAATCTCCATTTATAGATAAGGGAACAGTTGTTGATCTTTTTGGAAATGATATTGCTGTTTGGCAAGGAATTTCAGGAGTTATCAATTCTATTAATCAAAATGCATTATTTGTTTGAAAATAATAATTTTTAATTAAATAGCAAAAAAATATGAAAAATATTTGATTTGGTTGTAAAAAATAGAATGATTATTTATGTGAAATTTTTTATAATAAATATCTTTCAAAAAGTCAAAATGAATTAAAACTACTATGTATGAATTAACGAGGTTTATTTAGACAAGCTTCAATTTATATTGAAAAATAACTTTTAAGTAATTTAGGTTTTGTAACGTAAGGATTAGGGAATTTTATACCCTTACTAAAGAATTTTTAGTAGATCAGTTCTTTAAAGATGAAGGAAAAATCTTTAAGAAAAACGCAAAAATATAAAAAGAAATTATATAAATAAATTTGCTAATTTAAGTAGACCGGATATTATTAGAACAATACATCGAATTGATAGTTTTACTTCGAGTTTTAACAAAATATTGGAAATATGTTTTAATGACAACAATATTTATGTTACACAAAAAGGAATAAATATTGAATATGATAAAATATATCACTTATTAATAATCAGAAAAAGAAAAAGAAGGAGAATTATTCTCCTTCATAATTTTCAACGTTATGGTAGATTTTATCTACATCGTCACAAGCATTTAAAAGATTCATTAATCTTTCAAATAATTCCATATCTTCACCTTCAAGAGATACATATTCTTGAGGTGTTGTAGCGATTTCTTCTACATCAAATTCAGCATTAGGACAAGCTGCTTCAATAGCATCTTTCATTTTATATAAATCAGTTGGTGCACCAGTCAATTCAATTGAACCATCTTCATGAGTTTCAATTTCTTGACAATCGGCTTCACCTTCCATTAAAGCTTCTAAAGTTTGTTCTTCATCTAATCCTTTAAAAGTTAAAATAGAATATGTATCATATAAATAAGATACTGAACCTTCATTTCCTAATTTAGCTTTAGATTTTGTAAATGCAGGACGTACTTGAGAAATAGTACGATTAATATTATCAGTTAAGCATTTAACAATAACAGTTGAACCACTTGGACCATATCCTTCAAATGTTTTTTCTTGATAATCTTCAGTAGCTCCACTTTTTACTTTATCAACTGCACGTTTAATAACGTCAGCAGGAACTTGTTCTTTTTTAGCTTTAGCAATAATTCTTCTTAATGCTAAGTTACCATCTGGATCAGTACCACCAGCTTTAGCAGCTAAATAGATTTCTTTTCCATAACGAGAATATAATTTTGCTTTTGCTGCAGCAGTTTTTGCCATAGCAACTTTACGCACTTCATGTGCTCTACCCATAAAAAAGCCTCCTTAATTGTATGTAATCTCAATACTTGGTTATTATAGCGAATACATCGAGGTTTTTCAAGGTTTAATATAAATGACAAACGAGTTTTGTTCATGTATAATGAAAAAGCAAATGAGGGATAAAGATGGAAACAATTGTTATTATTGGAGCAGGTGCAAGTGGACTTGCATGTATGAATGAATTAGTAAAAACAAATAAATATAATATTATTGTCTTGGAACAATCTAATAAAGCAGCTAGAAAAATACTTGCTAGCGGTAATGGAAGATGTAATGTTTCAAATTTGAATATGGATATTAAGTACTATAATCATCAAGACCCTTTAATAGAAAAATTAATTAAAGAATTTGATGTCGTCAATTTTTTTAAACAACTTTCTTTAAAACTACGTTATGAAAAGAACCTTGTTTATCCATATTCACTTTCAAGTTTATCTGTTAAAAATGTTTTAATGAAAAATATGGATAATGTATCGTATATCGATAATTGTGAGGTTCTAGCAATAAAAAAAGCTAAAACATATGAAATTATTACGACTAATGGTCATTATCAAGCGGATAAAATAGTCATTGCGACAGGATCACCAGCCAGTCATTTATCAGGACAAAATAATTTAAAAATGTTAGAAAAAATGCATATTTCCATGATTCCATTTACACCAAGTCTTGTTCAAGTAAAAACAAAACCCGTTTTTAAAGCTTTAAAAGGACAAAGAGTAAAGGGAATTGCAATGCTTTATGATCAAAATCAATTGATTGAAAAACAAACAGGAGAAATCATGTTTACAGATTATGGTCTATCAGGTATTTGTGTTATGCAATTATCTAGATATTTAGAGCATTTAAAAAATCCAAAACTTATTTTAAATTTATTGCCTGATATTGAAAAAGAAGAATTTCAACACTATGGTTTGGAAGGATTCTTTCATGAAAAAATCGTTCAGATTTTTAAAGAAAAAAATATTGATCCTCGTTGTTTAGAATTCAAAATCATCGATACAATGTCAATTGAAAAAGCACAAGTTTGTCATGGTGGTGTTTCTTTAAAAGAAGTAGATGAAAATTTACAACTTAAGAAATATCCAGGCATTTATGTTTGTGGAGAAGCTTTGGATGTTGATGGTGATTGTGGAGGTTACAATTTACATTTTGCTTTTGCAAGTGGTGTACATGTGGCAAAATCGATAAAGAAATAAAAGAGTAGTAAATGTGTTGTAAATAGAAATGTTATAATGAATATATAAGTGGAAAAATTATATTTACCAAATAATAAGGAGCTAACTATGGAAAGTCAAGAAAAGCACAATATAGAATGGAAATCAGTTTGGAAAGATGAATATTTAGTTGGTATATGTGCGTTTGCCAATGCACAAGGTGGTAAATTTTTTATTGGTATAGATGATAATGGTAAAATTATTGGTGTGGAAAATTCAAAAAAATTATTAGAATCCTTACCAAGTAAAATAAGAGATGCTATGGGAATCGTAGTAGATATTAATTTAGTCCCTATTTACATTTGTGTGTCTAATACCAAGACAGTATAATTATACATTTCACGAATTGCGTAAGCAATTAGAAAATCAAGTAGTC
>OKRU01003895.1_pt1 | contig 11450 bp, 5 predicted proteins | sample 1601131 | NCBI WGS metagenome assembly OKRU01 (sample SAMEA3541558, study PRJEB24748) | human gut metagenome | biome: human gut; feature: human-associated habitat; material: faeces | place: China | collected 2012 | reverse complement strand
GCAATGCTTGGTTTTCTTCATTTCTTCTTACAAAACCGTATGATGAAGTAGAAAACTTCCTTGTTGCGCCTGTCATGAACGGCGATAACCGTAGGGATGTATATCTTCCGGAAGGCAGATGGGTGAACTTCTTTACCGGAGAACGTTTGGAAGGCGGACGCTGGTTGAAGAATCTGGAAGTGCCGTTGGATGAAATGCCAGTGTATGTCCGTGAAGGAGCGGAGATACCTTACTATCCGGAGCAGGTGCAGTGTACGGACGAAATGGATCTGAACAAGCAAGTCTCATTGAGAATAGATAATGATTTTAAAGGAATTTGGACAAAATGAATAACAGCAAGATGAAGACGTGGAAAACAAACTTGGAAGAAACCAAGCAACGCTATATTGATTGGTGGAATCATAAAGGTATTATACTTAATATGTGGGAACATTTTCAGGAAGGTGTGAGGCCGCATGCCGATGTTCCTGCTCCCGCTCCTGCAAAGGATTTGAATCAGAAATGGTTTGACCCGCAGTGGAGAGCGGAATATTTGGATTGGTATGTAGCTCACAGCAGTCTGATGGCGGATATGCTTCCGGTAGCCAACGCACAGTTAGGACCGGGCTCTTTGGCAGCCATATTGGGAGGCGTGTTTGAAGGTGGCGAGGATACCATCTGGATTCATCCCGATCCGGATTTCAATGATGAGATTGTTTTTAATCCGGAGCATCCTAACTGGATATTGCACAAGGAATTGCTGAAAGCCTGCAAGGCTAAAGCGAAAGGAAACTACTATGTAGGTATGCCCGACCTGATGGAAGGCCTGGATGTTTTGGCTGCCTTGAAGGGTACGGATAAAGTCTTGCTGGATACGGTGATGCAGCCGGAAGTGCTGGAACAACAGATGCAGCAGATCAATGATATTTACTTTAAAGTCTTTGATGAGCTGTATGACATTATCCGTGAGGGAGATGAGATGGCGTTCTGCTATTTCTCTTCTTGGGCTCCGGGTAAGATGAGCAAGTTGCAAAGTGACATTTCTACGATGATCAGCGAGGATGATTACAGGCGGTTTGTACAACCGTTCATCCGTGAGCAATGCCAAAAGATAGATTATACATTATACCATCTGGACGGGGTAGGGGCTATGCATCATCTTCCGGCATTGTTGGAGATAGAAGAACTGAATGCAATTCAGTGGACTCCGGGTGTGGGTGAGCCGCAGGGAGGTTCTCCGAAGTGGTACGATTTATATAAGAAGATACTTGCTGCCGGAAAGAGCGTCATGGCTTGTTGGGTAACACTGGACGAGTTGAAACCTCTCTTGGATAATATCGGGGCTGACGGTGTGCATCTTGAAATGGATTTCCACAATGAAAAAGAAGTGGAACAGGCTATGAAGATAGTGGATGAATATAGAAATTCCGCATCGGAAGCAGTTAAAGAAGCAGAGGCGGACGAAAAGCCTCTACAACAGCAGGAAAGTATTCAAGTAACAACTGCTTCCCATAATGAAGATGAGGCCTTGAAACCTTTGTTTGATGCGATTGTGGCAGGCAAACTTGAACCGGCAGTGGAGATAACCAGACAGGCGATAGCCAACGGAGCGTTGCCGCAGGATATCATTAATAACTACATGATAAAGGCGATGGGTGAAATCGGTCAGCGTTTTCAGGATGGAAAGGCATTCGTTCCCCAGTTGTTGATGGCGGGACGTGCCATGAAAGGTTCGCTCGAATTGTTGAAACCGTTGTTGCAGGGCAATGCCTCGGTCTCTATCGGTAAGGTGATTATCGGTACGGTGAAAGGCGATTTGCATGACATAGGCAAGAATCTTGTGGCATCCATGCTTGAGGGATGCGGATTTGAGGTTATTAATATCGGTATCGATGTATCGTCGGATAAATTTGTGGAAGCGGTGAAAGAGCATCATGCGGATATTCTTTGTCTGAGTGCTTTGCTCACCACGACAATGACCTACATGAAAGAAGTGATCGACGCTTTGGAAAAGGCGGGTATAAGACAGGAAGTGAAGGTGATGGTAGGAGGGGCTCCTATCAGTGAAGACTATGCCCGTGAAATAGGGGCGGACGGTTATAGTGACAATGCCAATACTGCCGTGCTGAAAGCGAAAGAGTTAATGGGAGTTTATTAATCGGACATAATTACTATGAAAACACAATTTTTAGATACATTGGATTGGGGGATACTTGTCGTTTATTTTGTTATCTTGATAGCAATCGGTGTTTGGGCAAGCAGTACCCGTAAGAAAGGAAGCAGCCTCTTTCTGGCTGAACATTCCTTGAAATGGCCCAGTATCGGCTTTTCCATGTGGGGAACGAATGTAGGGCCATCCATGTTGATTGCGTCCGCTAGTGCAGGGTTCACCACCGGTATCGTGTCGGGCAATTATGCATGGTATGCATTTGTATTTATATTTCTGTTGGCGTTTGTTTTCGCTCCCCGCTATCTGGGTGCGAAAGTGATGACCTTGCCGGAGTTTATGGGACGTCGTTTCGGACAGTCCACCCGTCATATTCTGGCGTGGTACACTATTGTCACGATTCTGATTTCATGGTTGGCACTGACGCTGTTTGCCGGAGGTATCCTGATTCGTCAGATATTCGATATGCCCATGTGGCAGTCGGCTGTTTTGTTATTACTTATATCGGCGTTTTTTACCATGCTCGGCGGATTGAAGGCGGTGGCCTATACCAATGTCTTTCAGATGTTGCTACTTATCTTTGTCTCGGCAACCTTGACGATTGTCGGACTGAATAAGGTAGGAGGGGTTACGGCTTTGTTTGACGCCGTTCCGCATAGTTACTGGAATCTGTTTCTTCCGAATGACGATCCGGCTTTCCCCTGGTTGCCTATCATATTGGGGTATCCTATCATGGGAGTATGGTTCTGGTGCACGGATCAGTCTATGGTACAACCCGTTTTGGCTGCCAAGAATCTGAAACAAGGGCAGTTAGGGGCTAACTTCACCGGATGGCTGAAAATACTGGATGTGCCTTTGTATATTTTGCCGGGTATCATTTGTCTGGCTCTTTTTCCTACTTTAAATAATCCGGATGAGGCTTACATGACGATGGTGACCAATCTTTTCCCGGTCGGTATGGTCGGTTTGGTGTTGGCGGTTCTTACTGCTGCTTTGGTGAGCACGATCGGTTCCGCGCTGAATGCTTTGAGTACCGTTTTCACGATGGATATTTATGTAAAGCGCATCAATCCCGATGCTACCCAAAAGCATATTATCCGTATGGGACATACCGTAACGGTAGCGGGAGCTTTGATTTCGATTCTTATCGCGGTTGCCATAGACTCGATACAGGGATTGAATCTGTTTAATGTATTCCAGTCCGTGCTTGGATTTATTGCTCCGCCGATGTCGGCAGTATTCCTGTTTGGTGTATTTTGGAAGAAAACAACTACTCGTGCCGCCAATATGGCTCTCACATTCGGTACGGTTTTCAGTATCGGAGTCGGTATCCTCTATCTATGGGTGATTCCTGCCGATCAGTTTGATTTTTGGCCGCACTTCATGCTGTTGTCATTCTATCTGTTTGCCATTATTGCAGTAGCGATGGTGGTTGTTAGTCTGCTGGATAAGAACGCAGTGAACCGGAATGTACTTGATTTCGGTAAGATAGGCCGGCCGGCACGTTTGGTAGTAACCCTCTGGGCCATGCTTATTGTAGTAATGATAGGACTGTATATCTTCTTTAATGGGTTTTAAGGAGTAGATATGATAAAGACCTGGGATGATGTTGTTTATGGTAGTGTCATCCCGGGGTTTATATATCTTTAATTATAACTCAAATCAAGTATTAGTTATTTAATCAGTTTAATCACTTCTGTTGTGTTGTCCGCATATAAAACTCTTGCATAGACCACTTCACTGGTTTTTCCCATAGGGATTTCCACTTGTGTATCGTTACACTTTGTAGAGAAAATGATGACTCCGATGGTGTTAAATACTTCTATCTTGCTGATGTTTTTCTCTCCGTTTAGTATCCAAGAGTTTCCGCTTCGAATGATAGATAAGTTTGGGTTTGATACGGATTCTATACCTTGTGGTTGGTCTCCTTCCCGTATTCTAAAGATTTTCCATTGCGGATCAGCATTTCTATAAGATTCCACGCATCCTTTCGGTACTGATAGGGGATATTCGGAATAAGAATCGGACATGACGAATGCGTTTTCTCCAAGAATGGGTGGCACTTTTGCTTTCATGATTATAGTTGGATCGGGATAAGGATAAAAGCCACCTATAGGAAAATCCCAAAATGTATTGTAAAAAGCGTGTTCTTTAATTAGCTTTAAAGATTCTGGAAATCTATAATCATAAAGATATGAGTCAACAAATGCGTATGTTTCTATTGTTTCCAAACCTTCTTCAAAATATAATTCATGATTCTGGAAAGCTTCGTATAACGTTTTTCCATCAGAAGAAAAGATTCCATTTTCTGTTTCTTTACAGTAGATATTGTCATCACTTAATATGAATGAAATATCTCCAATATATGCAGCTCTTTTGGGATATGGTCCTGTTAAATAAATATCTGTGTATACTCTTCTTTCAGAAACGTAAAATGCATCTTCATCAATATGTTTTATATGTATAGGCAATACAATAGTCCTTAATTCTTTATCAAAGAAGGCTTTAACAGGTATTGTATCTACCTCTATCTGTTTCATATCAATGCTTTTTAGTTTTACAAGTTGGTCTCTGATAAAGTAGAAATCCTCTTTGTTCATACCACCTGTTAAGGTCAAATCTTCCACACTTTGAATTTGCTCCTGTGTCATAATATTCTTCAATTCTCCGGGAGTTGTTTCAATGGTTAGTGTTGTTTGTGCCTGCATGGTTATGCAGGCTAACATTGTTGATATAAATAGAATACTCTTTTTCATAAGGCTTATGTATTTAGTTTGTTGATTTATTGATTACACTGTATTGATTATCTAATATAGCTTTCTTGTCTATAATGAAGTTTCCGGAGCTTCTTAGGTTAATGGTCGCATTATTCTTTAAAATAATTTTTCCACCATCCTGTGCCCAGATATAAGCGTTATTGATTGTACTGCCGTCTACGACTAATATACCTCCGGAGCGAACAATAATTTTGGATGTTTTGTTCAATGACATTGTTTTTCCTACTGGGATTGTGAATGTACCGGATTGTACAATGATATTTCCGCAAGGAGTTACCCCATCCCAAACCGTATTAGAGTGGATTAACTTCGGTTGGCAGAATGTCCCGTATTCTCCTGTGTTATGATTGTCATGTCGTTCACTTCCCCATTCAATGGCATTCGGATTTCCGTTTGTCTTCCATGCGTAGACATAGGAATTGTTATTATCTATCGCTATTATTTCATTCTTTCCGTCTTTGTCAATATCTGAAACGCAAACATTTCCAGCAATTGTTGTATTCATATATAGAGGAAATCCCAAAACTTCAGAGCCATCACCATGCAATGCACATATCTTATCGTCTAGACCAAAGACAATATCTGCAATAGCGTCACCGTCTACGTCAGCCAAAATAGGAACATTTATATTTGCTATATATGCGTCATCCGGAAAAAGATATTTTACATCTTTCGTAAAGATTGTCTTTCCATTATTACTCCATGCTTTAATCATATCCGTCCCTAATGCTACTATTTCAAGTTTTCCGTCTCCATTTATATCTCCGACGGATACCATATGATCAAGTCCGCTGTTATTAGAACCGCTATAAGCAATGCTTTGTGAACCGTCCCATCCGGAAACAAGTTTTCCGTCTAGATTGACAACATAAATATGACTTTGATAACTTCGTTTCTGAGCCACAATTATTTCTTTTCGTCCATCATTATCTATATCGCAGACGACAGGTGAAGATGATAAATCTATTTCTTCTCCCCAAAATGGATCAGTTTTTCCAAATAGAGTTCCATTATGATGATAAATAGATATTCCTTGATTGTTGTTACAGAAAATGATTTCTTTATCTCCGTCATTATCAAGATCCGCAACAGCCGGCATGGAATAAGTACTTCCTTCTCCAAAACTGTATTTTAAACGTCCGTCGTTATCAAAAATCTTCACTTTTGAGGTTCCATTTCCTTTTTGCACTATTTCCAGACTTCCATCCGTACTGTTGTCTACATTAGCTAATATGGAACCTCGAAAACAAGACATTCCTGTATTATTTTCCCAATATTTATCCAACATATAATCTCCGTCCGTGTCTTTCATTGAGAGGCAACTTAATATTTGATTTTGGGAGATAGTATCATTCCAAGTGGGGAGAATTAATGTTTGTTCTCCATTTCCCTTTATGTCACCAATAGCCGGAGTTCCTCTAACTATAGTTGGAAAAGTCCATATTCCGTGAATTGATACAGGATTTGGATTCAATAGCTCTTCACCTTCATGAGTTAATCCGATGAGAAGACTTTTCTTATTGGATGCAATTTTTGTAGTAAGAAATATTTCCTGGTATCCATCATAGTTGATATCTGCTACATTAACAGAACTGTAAGAGTCACATTGAGACTCCATGATACGAGGAAACGATTCAATCAGTGGAAAAGAAACCATACCTTTTACCGCTTCAGACAGTGGTCCCTGATTCCCTGATTTCGATATGCCGGCTATTTTATAATAATAGGTTGCAAACGGTGTTACATCCATATCCTGAAAGTAAGAAGATGTAAGCGGATAGGTATTTAACTTTACATAGTTTTCGTACTTTCCGTTGGTGCTTCTGTAAACATTATAACCTGTTGATAATGTATCTATGGGCCAATTCAATTCAATGGTGGTATAGGAAGAGGTTGTCGCTATATTATTGACTGCTATTTGTTTACCTTTTTCTAACGGCTTGAATCGATTGAAAGTCCATGTCTTGCCGTATTCATTGCTTACAGTTAATGTGAAATAAACATTGGCATCCATTTGATAGGCAGGATTTATCCGGAATAGAAAGCCTTGTGTATTTCCTTTTACTTCATTCCTATCGATAACCGGATATGAAGAGGGTTGTGACTGAATCGTTTGAATGGACGAGTGATCGGAAGATAGTTGGGCTATAAGTCCGGTGGCGGAACCTTTGCCTACATTCATCAAATCTATAAATAAGTATCGGTCGTTTCCGTTATTTAGTATACTCTGATCTCGCAGTTCCAGTTCCGGAGCCTCGACATCAATCTTAAATGTATTGGTGTTGATGGGTTCCGTGCCGTCTGTTATTTTAAGAGTAAATTCTATTGCATCGAAGTCACTTTTCCGAATTTCAGGTGTATTCTTATCGATATGGAATCTGAATTTACTTTTTGAACGTACCGTTTCTGTCGTGGATATTTTTCCGAATTCCGCTGCACTATTAAGCAAGGTGATATAAGGAGAACTACAGCTTAGTGTACCTTTGGCATTGTTGAGCACAGTGCTGCCTCCGTTTTTCATGTCGATGGTTAGTTCTATGGTTTCTCCTGCATCTAGATGTCCGTCGCCGTCACCGATGCTGTTTCCGTCTCTATCATCATCAAAAATCAGATTTTGAATATAAACCGCCGGATTTTCATTTGCTTTGACCGGAATAGTGGTTTCAAAAGGTCTGAAATTGTGTGCTGTGACTGTTACATTCAATGTTCCTGAGGTATTTGGGGCAAATGTGAACTTCTGGGGTGTTGCATTATTCACCATCCGGGTGGCATAGGCCTCTTCATCTTTCATCAGGCAGATAGTGGCTTGCTGTCCCGTAGGGAGATTTTTTACCGTAACAGTTATTTCATTTTCTCCGCTGTTGATAGAACTTGGAGTGACTGTTACCTGTAGGTTTTTAGGGGTAGATGTCCACATAAGTGTTGTGGGGTCACCTAGAAGGTGGAATCGCCAATAAGGTGTATATTTTTTAGATGTCTTAGAATGTATGTAACCTAAACTATATTGTTCTTTTGAAGAGACATCTTTTTTTAAAGCAATATCCAGAAATTCTTTCAGTTGAAAATGTTCCTCGGCCCATCCAACATCCGTATTTCCTAAAAAAGCTACAGCACCACCATGAGTTTTCTTGAATAAATGTTCTGCAATACAGTCTTTATCTACTCTTCCCGGATGGCATCCACTTGATAAAATAACTTTAGGATAGAAAGTATCAGGTAAATCATCAATATCTTTGTTGAAAATATACATACCTTTTGTTTTTGCTGAAGCTCCTAAATGGCTTTGCCAGGAATGGTCTAGATGATATACGAAATGGAATTGTCCGTAGTTACGTCCATTTTGCAAAGCAGATAAAAAATTATTTTTATTCAGTTCTTCTCCTTTGGTGGCGTCAGAATAATCATAGGTTTGTTTATAAATATGATCATTTGTACTCGTACATTTAAAATGGTCGAACATATACCAATAATTATTACCTCTATTTAAGCAATGATTGAAAATTTCATTTATATACGTTCCTGATGTATCCTTTGGACCATTTAGAAAAGATGCAACTATTAATGAGTTTTCAAAATAAGAATAATCTACATTTTTATCATTTGCTTTCTCATAAGTTAAAAGCTTATTAATAAATGTACAGGTTTCTTTAATTGTTTTCAATGGTAATCTGCCTATATAAGAAGATGATTGGAAAACTGTGTCTGAGTTAGAAGATAGATTATAAGTAGAAGGATTCCAACTAACGCTGTCTGCCACATAATAAATATCAGCCGTATAATTAGAATGTTCTTTGTAGCCATACGCCAATCTTGCCGGAACAACATCCGTATCACCTCCTAACAGGACGAACATACTGTTTCCATTCCATCTCTTTTTAACATCCAACAGGTAATTCCTGATCTTTTCCGGTAAATCCGATCCTCTGTAGTCTACCTCTATTTCTTCAAGTGTTTTTATGAGGGTTGGTATACCTGTTTTTGTTTTCCAGTCTGCCAGCTTTTTATAAGTATCTTTCAGGCTGTCCCGGGTAATAATGATATAGTCGGGTATGATCTCTTCCATGATATTGATTCCTCTTGTGTTGGCTGCACTTTGCCCTTTGTTCAGAGATACTTTCTGAGGAATTACGTTAGAATTATCGGCATATCGGTCTACATCTTCCGGATTTTCCACCATCGCTTTTACATAACCTTTTGCCAATAGGGCACGATTATAAGAGATGTTGGGGGAAGTGGTTGCGGTAAAGCTCGTCCGGTAATTCAGAGTGACGGATAGGTCGCGGATATATAACTCTCTATTGCCGGGAATATAGATGATCGGATAATAAGCGATGGTTACTACATGATAACCCTGGATGATTCCGTCGGAAGCAATTATTGCCGTGTCTTTCGGATAAGCGGATAAAGAGTTATAAACAGATGCGTCAGGTTCAACGAAAGGAATCGGTTCCGTTTCGTTCACGGTCTGTGGAGGCTGGGCGGGGTAGATATAGTAAGAGCCGGACAGCTTTCTTTCATTTGTCACCTGAATTTGTAATTCGGAGACACTCACATTATTGGGGATTACAAACGACTTCGTGACAAAGGGCAGTTCCGGTTTTCCGATTTCGTTCAGAAATTGATCTCCGAACATTACTTTATCATAATTACCCCACTGATTGAAAGATATTTCTTCTCCGTTTATGTTGAACTCAGCGGTTAGTTGAGCCATCAAAACGGTAGGAAGTAAAATACCTATTAGTAATATATATTTTTTCATAAACGATAGATTAATATTGATTTAATTGTGACCGGTCAGCGTCATTCTCTTAGAATCTATCACCTGATTGTCAATAATCAGGGCATAGATATACATACCTGAAATCAGTTCCGATGCCGAGATTTTTACTTCTCCACTGATCGTATTGACATCCAAAGCATAGCTTTTCAGTTGCCTGCCGTTCAGATCATAAATACAAATCGCTGCTGTACCGGCATTTGCCGACAGGCGGTAGGAGATAGTGGTCTCTTCGTTGAACGGATTGGGCGTGTTGGGATAGAGCACGGCGTCTTTAAACTTGTTGTTTGCAGTGCTTTGAGGTGCTTTTTTAGGCTGAGAACCTCCTGATAGTGTTGCTTTTATTTCATTGATTTGCTGTTGAAGTTCAGCAATCTGTACGGCTTGGGTGTTCAGACTGTCTTGTAATTCTTTCATGCCCTCAATCAGTACTCCGACCAAATCTCCATACATGATACCTTTCGTTCCGCTATAAGAGGTACGGATTACTTCAGGAAAGACCTGTTCTACTTCTTGAGCTACTAGTCCGATACGTTTCCGGCTTTGCTCCTCTGCTATTTGCTGACTGATTTCAGGGGTAGCACCTAGTTCTTCTATCGTTTCAATTTCGTTGGATAAAGTGGAAATGGAGTTTTCTGTGTCATGTTTATAATTGAATGTAACACCCCGTAGCTGTTTAATCTTGTCCATTGTAGAAGGTAGTGTTTCTATATTCTCTTTTTGAGTGCTGTCTGATAATTGAACAAGACCTTCGTCAGTATATATACTGCCATCGCCTTTTACATAGAAATGTATCAAACCACCTGTACCACACCCTAATGCGGTACTTGTAGCTGATTCTGTAGCAAAATTGGCACAACCGTATGAATTGAATGCTTTTGCGAACATTCTATACATTGTCAGCGCCGGTGGAATTGAAGTATTTGTGAAATGTATTGATCCTCCACCCGGTTCAAAAGGTCCTATAAGTTTATAGAAGTGATCTTCCACGTCATTAATCAGTACCTGTCCCAAAGAATCTATTTTCATCTGTCCGAAAGATAATGCAGTATATGCACATGCTAAACAAATAAGTACAAGCTTTTTCATAATAGTTTGATTTTAAGCGATTAGTAAAAATAGTTAGTTTATCGTGTACTCAGTTAGTTTTTCCTCCTTTCAAGCTGCTGTGTACCTTTATGTTTTTATTTTGTATGTATGCTTAGAATAGGAATCGATAAAAATCGCTTTTTTATGGTTTGTCTGTTCTAAGGTCTGATTTCACAAAGGTAATAGTTAATTTTTGATAATCCAAATAAAAAGCGTGATAAATGCAGACTTAATAAAACTTTGATTTTTAGGTAAATAAGTGCTGTAAGTGTGCTTAGTGCTTTGCTACTCTTTGTATATATTATCCTTACAAATTGTTGATATATAACTGTTTATGTTTTTCTTGGATTGATGATAGAAATAAGTAACGGTTTGGAGACTTGTTTAGCATACGGTCGTTTGTTTGCAAACGATAGGAGTTTGCAAACAATCGACCGTATCTTCGTAATCAAACGACCGTATATCTTTTTAATTACCCAATGATACGTTTTCGTTCACTCATTTTGTTGATTTAGCTGTTATTCAACTTTTACTTTGACTTGCCTTCACTTATCACGAATTGCACTTTAGTAGTTGGGGGATAGATTGTTAGGGTGAAGGCACTATTTTTTGAACTGCACCCCAAAAGTTGGACAGTTAATTATTTGTTTCTATAATTGAT
>OKRU01003893.1_pt1 | contig 11454 bp, 9 predicted proteins | sample 1601131 | NCBI WGS metagenome assembly OKRU01 (sample SAMEA3541558, study PRJEB24748) | human gut metagenome | biome: human gut; feature: human-associated habitat; material: faeces | place: China | collected 2012 | reverse complement strand
CAAATTTCTTTTGCATGTGAATACCCCCTGATTGATTATTTTATAGTTTTTTGAGAACCCTGATTGATGAAATCCCAGAAAATCTGGGCTGGCCGGGAAAGCTTCCGCCCTTTTTTGCGGATCAGCCGGATCGAGGTGGAGACCGTTGGGGGAATGGGAACACCAACGGTATTTTCCCGTTTGTAGTATTCGTAAAAATTCTGCGACAGCAATGCGACACCCATATTCAGTGAGACAAGCGCCATAATGTTGTCGGGCCTGAGCCCATTGAAGCGGGATGCCGGCGTAAACCCGGCCTTTAGGCAAAGCTGCATGCAGACATAGTGAAGCTCTGCCTGCTCCCCGATCTTGTCACCGGAAACACAGTTTGCAGCTGCTTCCATATTGGCACGATAATCACATTCCTCACAAAGAACGATGGAATCTTCTCCTACCGGTGTAAGAAGCATATATTCATGTGATATATTACCGCCCATCATACCGGAATCCGAAGCTACGGTAACCACTTCCGGAATGCCTGCTTTCTGGAAAATGCGATTGTAGGCCTGATAACAAACATCATAATATTTTTCCAAATCTTCCTGGGATGTATGGAAAGAATATGCATCTTTCATCGTAAATTCACGCACACGGATCATTCCTGCACGAGGTCTTGCCTCATCACGGAATTTGCGCTGAAACTGGTAGATCATAAACGGATATTTTGTGTAGGACTGTGCATATTCTCTGACAAGCTGAACAGCAGCCTCCTCATGCGTCATTCCCAATACCATTCGTGCATCATTGCGGTCTGTAAAACGCAGCAACTCGCTGCCAACACTTTCGTAACGTCCGGATTCATCCCATAAATCTGCAGGAAGCACAACAGGGAATAATACTTCCTGTCCGTCAATAGCATCCATCTCCTGACGGATAATGTTCTCAATCTTGCTTGTTACACGACGCAATGTCGGGAACTCCGAATATATACCATTGCCGACATATTTCATATAACCACCACGCACCATTAATGCATGGCTGTCGATCACACAGTCTGATGGCTTTTCCTTAAAACGTGATCCCACTAAATTTGCAACTTTCATTCTTCTACCTCATTTCTTATCTCTATTGCCTCATTTTTTGTAGCATAAACCTTGTCTTTTGTCAAGATTACCGTACATGAAACCCTCGTTCCTCCCGATCTAACGGAATCGTTTTCCGACGAAGATCCTCTACTTGAATATAGGTTCCCTGATTGATCAATTTGAGCATTTGATTCAACTGTTCTAACGTTCCTTGTGCTTCCATTTCAACCGTTCCATCCCAGTCATTTCGAACCCATCCGGTAATTCTGAGACCATTCGCAACATATTTTGCGCGGTATCGAAATCCAACTCCCTGCACTCTGCCAAAAAACACATAGTGCTCTCTGATCCTGTTTTCTTCCACGGAACGTCCCCCTTCCTTTTGTGAATATAGTCAGGGCATAAATCCATTATTTACTGTAAAGACATGATCTTTTCTGTCATACGCAGTGCGCGTACATTTTTCTCAACGTCGTGCACACGGACCATATTCCAATGATTCAACGCCGCTAACACACTCGTTACCATCGTCCCCTCTTCCCGCTCCTCAACCGGAAGATCTAACGTAAGACCGATCACCGATTTTCTGGAAGTTGCCAGAAGAAGCGGCAACTCAAAATCCAAAAAAGTATCTAAATGTGCTAACACCGCCAAATTCTGCTCGTATGTTTTGCCAAAGCCAACACCGGGATCTAATATGATCTGATCTCTCGCTATGCCTGCCGCATCTGCGAGCATAAGCGATCTTTGCAGATCTTTCTTCATGTCGATCAGAAAATGCCCATATTCTGCTTTTGGACGATTATGCATAATGCAGACCGGTTTGTGGTGTTTTGCGACGATCTCCGCCATCGTACCGATCTCCCAAACAGATTTGCAGCCTTCCTGTGCAAATAGCTCATCATAACGCAGTCCCCATATATCATTTGCCATGTCTGCACCTGCAGACAGTCCTGCGTCCATAACGGGTGCCTTGTAGGTGTCCAACGATACCGGTACATCAAATCGTTCTTTAACTTTTCGTATCACTTCTGTCACACGCTCGATCTCTTCTTCCACGGTTATCTTCTGATAACCGGGTCTTGTTGATTCTCCTCCGATATCTATAATATCGGCACCCTGCGCGACCATTTCCTCCACATGCGCCAAAGCCTGATCTAAATGATTAAACTTGCCGCCATCCGAAAACGAGTCCGGTGTTACATTCAAAATGCCCATCACATATACATGATGTCCGTCAAATTGATATTGTTTTGTTCCTATCTGCATGATTCATACCTTCCTACCACATACTTTGCGGTGAATATTCCTTACAACCGGTAAAGAATGATCCATATTACTGTCATCCTATAAAGATCGTGTCAAAAAACAACACTACATTATCATAGCATAATTTACTATCAGTCGACAATAGTGCTGATCCAAATCCCTTTGCGGATCAAACCATAGCCAATTGCGACTTTGATCAGATCTAACGACTGAACAATGGCATAGATCACAAACACAGACAACGGCGTTGTTAAACACAACACTGCTGCTACCGGCACTGTCACGACCCATGAAAATACACTATCAAACAAAAAGGTGATCACTGTCTTTCCACCGGAACGCAAAGTGAAATATAAGGAATTTAGCAGCCCCTGTATTGGGAAAAATAATGCTGTGATCACAATAAATGTCTGACCATACCCCCGTACCTGTTCGGTCGTATCGTATACTTTTGGAAAAATCCCTGAAAAAGCGATCAAAATAACGGTGAGGCCCACACAGACAAAACAGGTAAACCACATCAAATGAAACGCATTTTCTTTCGCTTTCTCAAACTTCCCGGCTCCAAGTGTCTGACCGGATAAAATTCCCACGGCAGAGCCTAATGCAACAAACACAACATTAAGCAGGTTACAGATAACATTAGAGATGGTAAGTCCCGCAACAATCTCTAAACCTTTGGTTGAATAACACTGGGTCAATGCCGCTAATCCTCCTGCCCACAAAAACTCATTAAAAAAGATAGGCAGACCTTTTTTGATCATCAGAATTGATATTTCCTTAGGGATGCGCATCGTTCGGTAAATACCGATCAGAAAACTGTGTGTTCTACGCTCATAATGTGCCCACGCTACCACGATCACGCACTCAACGATACGTGCTAACAATGTTGCGATCGCAGCTCCTTTTACTTCAAGTCTTGGCATTCCAAATTTGCCAAAGATCAACAGGTAATTAAACACGATATCAACGATAACGGATAGTATCCCGGCAATCATTGGTTTGACGCTATATCCGGTCTCTCTTAAGCTGCTGGCGTATACCTGCGTAATACTAAAAGGCAGCAGCGTAAACAACATGATCGTCATATATTCTTTTCCCAGATGCATGGTAAGCGCTGCATCCATCTGCGCACTTTCACCATGTAGATACATACTGATCAAGTTTTCTCCACTTGTCATAAAAATAAGCGTTCCTATAATAACACATGCGAGACATATCCAGAGCTTGATACGAAAGGTATGTCGAAATCCCTCCTCATTTCTTTGTCCATAATATTGCGCTCCATAGATACCCGGACCTGATATTCCTCCGAATATTGCAAGGTTAAACACAAAGATCAGCTGTCCTACAATAGAAACTGCGGTCATCGATTCTGTGCCCAGCTTTCCCACCATAACATTATCAACCAATCCCACCATATTCGTGATCCCGTTTTGGATCATCATCGGTACCGCAAGCAATAACGCTCTTTTATATATTTCTGTTCTTTTGGTTTGTTCCCTCATTCTATTCCTCCATTTCACCTGCTTCCGACATAAAACGCTGTACCGCACCCTGAATGGACAACGAGCCACAGATTATCGTATTTTCTCCAATCTGTAATGTCTGATAAAGCGCATCCGACATCGTGCGAACATCTTGTATATCTTCCAAAGATAACCTGTTCTCTCCAAACTTCTGTGCTGTCTGCCATATCGATTTTGCCAATTTACCGCTGTCAAGCCCTCTGGGACCCGGTGCAGTCACGGTCAAAAAACGCTTGGCATACGGAAGCAGAATATGAATCATTTTTTGATACTCTTTATCCGCAAAAACACCCATAATAAATTGCCATTTTTGTCCCGGATAATATGCTTCTAAGCTTTGTACAAGCCGTTTGGCAGCATCCTCATTATGTGCTCCGTCCAATAAAATGATCGGCTTCTTGCAGATCACTTCCATTCTGCCGGGCCACCGGCTGGAATATATTCCCCGTTTCATACTCTCTTCGTTGATCTTTGCAAAGCCAATCGACTGCATGCACTGTGCGGTTTCCAGTGCAAGTGCTGCATTATCGATCTGATACAATCCCGGCGTAGATAACACATAGGGCTGGTCACGGTAATAAAACTGCGTCTCTTCGCAGGAATGGATCTGTACTTGTCCCACCGATTGCACCAGATGCAAATGTGCACCGGTTTCATGACATACACGCTCTAATAATGGCTGTAATTCTTTAGGCGGTGCAGATACGACCTGTGCTCCCTTCTTAATGATCCCATATTTTTCTTCAGCAATCTCCGTGACCGTTTCTCCTAAAACCGCCATATGATCTCTGCTGATCGAAGTAATCATACAAAGCAGCGGATCGGTAATAAAATTCGTGGCATCCATTCTTCCCCCAAGACCACATTCGACTAACATGACATCCACATTCCAGTCCACACCCTGCTGCATTGCCAATATCGTCTCAATCTCGAATGCAGTAGGATGATGATATCCCTCTTTGACCATCTGCTCGCAAAAAACGCGCAATTTAGTCAGCAGCCTTGCTGCTTCCTGTGCTGAGATCGTAACTGCTTGCTCTGTATATGGCTCCCATTTCTGAACACGCTCCAAATAATGCGTTGTCGGTGACACGTAACGTCCCACACGATATCCCGATGCCGCCAAAATACCAGCCAGATAATTTCCTGCAGACCCTTTTCCATTGGTTCCTGCAATATGCACAATCTGCAATTTTTTATCCGGCCTATCCATATATTCCGCTAATCTTGTGACTTCCTTCAACGAATAGTCACTTCCGAGATTTCCCTGAATATGTGCAATATAATTACGTGCTTCCTCATAATTCATGTCCATTTCCTCCAACTGCTATACGAGATCAAAACTCCTCAAAAAAAGGATCGTTACCCCAAAATTTTCAGAGTAACGATCCGGCAAATTGTGTATCGTACTACATTATTTGATGATACGTACCTTTAATACACCATCAATTGCATTCAGCTTATCTTCCAATGCCTTTGAAGAAGCAGCATCAATATCGAATACACAATATGAATAATCACCACGGCTCTTATTTGTCATATGTGCGATATTAATTCCTTCTTCAGCAAATACATTGGTAAACTGTGTCAACATCGTTGGGATGTTTTTATGTGCAACTGTAATACGTCCTTCTGTATTGCAGACACCTGCATCACAATTTGGATAGTTTACAGAATTGATGATATTACCATTCTCTAAAAATTCACGAAGCTCATGTACTGCCATAACGGCACAGTTATCCTCTGACTCTGCTGTAGAGGCACCAAGATGCGGTGTTGCGATCACATTCGGCATCTTAACAACGGCTGGATTTGGGAAATCTGTTACATAACGACGCACCTTTCCAGACTCCAAAGCAGCTTTCATGTCATCATCATTTACCAAAAGATCACGTGCAAAGTTCAAGATAACAACGCCATCCTTCATCTGATCGAAAGCTTCCTTGTTGAGCATTCCTTTTGTCTCAGGAATATAAGGAACATGAATTGTAATATAATCACATACCTGATACAGCTCATCGTAAGATTTTACAACGGTAACATCTCTGGAAAGAGATAACGCATTATTAACGGATAAGAATGGATCTACACCATAGATCTCCATTCCGAAATGTCTTGCCACATTAGCAACTAACACACCGATAGCTCCAAGTCCGATAACACCAAGTTTTTTGCCTTTTAACTCTGTACCGGCAAAATTCTTCTTTGCCTTTTCCATGGATTTGGAAATATTTTCATCGTCAGCGTTGTCCTTAACCCACTGCATTCCACCTGCAATATCTCTGGCAGCCAAAAGCATACCGGATACCACCATCTCTTTTACACCGTTTGCATTTGCACCAGGTGTGTTAAATACAACGATACCCTGATCCGCACATTTATCCAATGGAATATTGTTGACACCGGCACCGGCACGTGCGATAGCACAGAGCTTATCAGAAAGCTCCATATCGTGCATCGCTGCACTTCTAACAAGCACCACATCAGCCGCATTCACATCATCTGTCTTTTCATATTGTCCATCAAAACCATCTAAGCCAATCTGTGCGATCGGATTTAAGCAACTATACTGAAACATTACGCATTTTCCTCCTCAAACTTCTTCATAAACTCAACCAACTTCTCTACGCCCTCTTTTGGCATTGCATTGTAAATGCTGGCTCTCATTCCACCTACGGTACGATGACCTTTCAAGTTAACAAAACCTGCTTCTGTTGCCTCTTTGACAAACTTAGCATCCATATCTGCATCACCTGTTACAAACGGAACATTCATCAAAGAACGATCTTTTGGCACTACCGTACCCTTGAACAGTTTACTCTGATCCAAGAAGTCATACAGGATCTTTGCTTTCTCTTCGTTGTGCTTCTTCATAGCCTCTAAGCCGCCCATTTTCTTGAGCCACTTAAATACCTTACCGCAAATGTAAATACCATATGCCGGTGGTGTGTTATACAGAGACTGTGCATCTGCATGTATTTTGTACTGTAACATTGTTGGTGTACCTTCCAAAACATCTTCTGTAATAAGATCCTCGCGGATGATCACAATGACAACACCTGCCGGTCCGATATTTTTCTGTACACCGCCATAAATCACGCCATACTTTGTGACATCTACCGGTTCTGACAAAAAGCAGGAAGATACATCTGCAACTAATGTCTTACCCTTTGTGTTTGGCAGCTCTTTGTATTTCGTACCATAAATTGTGTTATTTTCACAAATGTATACATAGTCGGCATCTTCGGAGATCGGCAGATCCGAACAGTCTGGGATGTACGAGAATGTTTTATCCTCGGAGGAAGCGATCTTATTCGCTTTACCATATTTGGAAGCTTCCTGCCATGCCTTCTTTGCCCATTGTCCGGTTACAATGTAATCAGCAACCTTGTTCTTCATCAGATTCATCGGAATCATTGCAAACTGCTGTGAAGCACCTCCCTGAAGGAAGAGTACCTTGTAGTTATCCGGAATATTCATCAGATCACGCAGATCCTGCTCTGCGGTCTTGATAATATTATCATACACTTTTGAGCGATGACTCATTTCCATAACGGACATGCCGGAACCCTGATAATCCAACATCTCATCTGCTGCTTCCTGCAATACTTCCTCTGGCAATACTGCCGGTCCTGCTGAAAAATTATAAACTCTGCTCATTTTTCTCCTCATTTCTGTATACGCATATTTTTATTGAATTTTTGCGGCGCATACTACGCAAAAATCAAAACGGTCCGGGAATTCCCTTTCCTTTTGTCACTTTGTAAATATATGAAACCCTGCTATGTATCATGAATATCAAAACATTCAACTCTTCCACTAAAGCCTACTCGAACTTCGTGTCAGACTATACCAGGATTAACACGCTTACTGCTGTTTTTGCAAATCTTTCTCATCAAAACAGTCTTCTAAGTTCTTACCCGGTGCAACCATCGGGAATACCTTATCATCACTCTCGATCACAACCTCGATCACAACCGGACCTTTTGTAGAAAGTGCTTCTTTGATTGCTCCCTCAACCTCTTCCTTCTTTGTAACTCGGATTGCTTTCACCCCAAGTGCCTCAGACAGTTTGATATAATCAACTTTGTCATTCAGTACCGTCTGCGAATAACGTTTTCCATAGAATAACGTCTGCCACTGGCGAACCATTCCAAGCACCTGATTGTTAATAATAACCTCAATAATCGGAATGTTATAACGGCTTGCAGTTGCTAACTCATTCATGTTCATGCGGAAGCATCCATCTCCGGCAATGTTAATAACACGTTTATCCGGACAGCCGACCTGTGCACCCAGTGATGCACCCAATCCATATCCCATTGTTCCAAGGCCACCGGAAGTAATCAGTGTGCGTGGATGTGTATAGTGGTAATACTGCGCCGCCCACATCTGATGCTGACCGACTTCCGTACAAATGATCGTCTTATCACTGTTTGTCAACTCGTCCAACTTCTCCATAACATATGGACAAGTCAATCCCTCCTCAGAATAAGTCATTGGCAGTGCATCCTTTCTTGCCATCACCTTATCCATCCACTCTTTATGATACATCTGTTCCATGCGCTCATTCATACGCTCCAAAACAGCTTTCACATCACCAATAATGCTCATATCAACCGATACATTCTTGTTGATCTCCGCTTCATCAATGTCAATCTGAATGATCGTTGCATTCTTCGCATAGTTTGCCGTATTGCCTGTCACACGATCAGAGAAGCGGGAACCAACAACTACCAGTGCATCGCACTCTGAAACACTTAAATTGGCAGTCTTCGTTCCATGCATTCCAAGCATTCCCACATATCGGTCATCGGTACCCGGAAATGCACCTTTACCCATTAACGTATCCGTTACCGGTGCGTCTACTTTTTCCACAAATTCCTTAAGTTCTTTATCCGCACCTGAGATCACAGCGCCGCCACCAACGAATACCATCGGTTTCTTGGCATTGCGCAGTACCTTGATTGCCTCATCAATAACAGCATCGTCAATATTTTCTGTGCTGCGTTCGATCTCTTCCGGAACTTTCGGCTCATATTCAGCTTTGTCACTCGTTGCATTTTTCGCAATATCGATCAAGACCGGACCCGGTCTGCCGGATTTTGCGATCGTAAAGGCACGACGGATCGTATCAGCCAATTTATCAACTTCCTTTACCAGAAAGCTGTATTTCGTAATCGGCATTGCCACTCCGGCAATATCAATTTCCTGAAAAGAATCTTTACCCAGTAACGCCTTGCCAACGTTACATGTAATAGCAACCAATGGAACAGAATCCATATAAGCTGTCGCAATTCCGGTAACTAAATTAGTTGCTCCTGGTCCGCTTGTTGCCATACATACACCGACTTTACCTGTTGCTCTGGCATATCCATCTGCTGCATGAGATGCTCCCTGCTCATGAGATGTAAGGACATGTCTAATTTCATCCTGATGACGATATAATTCGTCATATATGTTCAGAATAGCACCACCCGGATAACCGAATACTGTGTCTACCCCTTGTTCTTTCAAACATTCTATCACAATCTGTGAACCTGTTAATTGCATGACTTTCCTCCACTCTTCTACTGAATCTGTAAAATTGCTCCCTTATCTGCTGATGTAACCATCGACGCATAGCGTGCCAAATAACCACTCTTGACCTTCGGCTCTCTTGGCTGCCATTTTGCACGGCGCTCTGCCAAAACTTCATCAGAGACTTTGACATTGATCGTATTTGCCGGGATATCAATTGCAATAATATCGCCTTCTTCGACTAAAGCGATCGGACCGCCAACGGCTGCCTCTGGAGAAATATGTCCAATACTTGCTCCACGCGATGCACCGGAAAATCTTCCGTCTGTGATCAATGCTACACTAGAGCCAAGTCCCATACCAGCAATTGCAGAAGTCGGATTCAACATCTCACGCATTCCGGGACCACCCTTAGGTCCCTCATAGCGGATAACTACTACGTCTCCGGCAACGATCTTGCCACCCTTGATAGCCGCAATAGCGTCTTCCTCGCAGTCGAACACACGTGCCGGGCCTTCATGTACCATCATCTCCGGAACTACTGCAGAACGTTTTACCACGCCGGAATCCGGTGCGATATTACCTCGCAGTACTGCAATTCCGCCAGTCTCGCTATATGGATTGTCAATCGGACGGATAACTTCCGGATTGCGGTTGACACAATCTTTAATATTCTCTCCTACCGTCTTACCGGTAGCAGTAATAAGTTCTGTATTTAATAAGCCCTTCTTGCTCAGCTCATTCATAACAGCATAGACACCGCCTGCCTCGTTCAACTCTTCCATATAGGTATGTCCTGCCGGTGCTAAATGACACAAGTTCGGAGTCTTTGCACTGATATGATTTGCGATATCTAAGTTAAGTTCTACGCCTGCTTCATGTGCGATTGCCGGAAGATGAAGCATTGTATTTGTAGAACATCCAAGTGCCATATCTACAGTCAACGCATTCATAAATGCCTGCTCTGTCAAAATATCTCTTGGACGGATATTTTTCTCCAAAAGTTCCATGATCTTCATTCCCGCATGCTTTGCAAGCTTGATTCTCTGAGAATATACAGCCGGGATCGTACCATTGCCCTGCAATCCCATACCGATCGCCTCTGTCAGGCAATTCATACTGTTAGCAGTATACATACCGGAGCAAGAACCACATGTCGGACAAGCATTGCATACATAATCATTTACCTGTTCCTCTGTCATCTTACCTGCCGCATGAGCACCAACTGCCTCAAACATAGAAGATAAAGATGTCTTGTTGCCCTGAACATGACCGGCTAACATCGGGCCACCGCTGACAAAAATTGTTGGTATATTCAATCTAGCAGCTGCCATCAACAGACCCGGAACATTTTTATCACAGTTTGGCACCATGACCAATGCATCAAACTGATGCGCCAATGCCATACACTCTGTGGAATCACAGATCAGATCTCTCGTTACAAGAGAGTATTTCATACCGGTATGTCCCATCGCAATACCATCACACACTGCAATCGCCGGAAAAACAATTGGAGTTCCACCAGCCATAGCAACACCCATTTTAACAGCATCAACGATCTTATCAATATTCATATGTCCCGGCACGATCTCATTGTAAGAACTCACAATACCGATCAACGGCTTTTCCAATTCTTCTTCTGTAATTCCTAATGCATTAAACAACGATCTCTGAGGTGCTGTCTGCATTCCCTTCTTTACTGCATCACTTCTCATGATAATTCCTCCTGTTGTATATAAAATGTGTGTTTGCTGTTCAAAGCCTCATGTTTGCGAATATGGTTCTGAACAGATATTTGTCTTCTTATACTCTCTCTGCGATCAGAGTACCCATCTCTACGGTTCCTACCTGGCTACAGCCTTCTGCCATAATATCGCCGGTGCGATATCCCTCTTTCAGAACCTGACGGACAGCCGCCTCCACAGCATCTGCCTCCGCATCCAGATCCAGCGAGTAACGAAGCATCATCGCTGCGGAAAGGATGGTTGCGATCGGATTAGCCTTATTCTGTCCGGCAATATCCGGTGCTGATCCGTGGCTCGGCTCATAGAGACCGAATTTTGTCTCATTAA
>OKRU01003889.1_pt1 | contig 11458 bp, 14 predicted proteins | sample 1601131 | NCBI WGS metagenome assembly OKRU01 (sample SAMEA3541558, study PRJEB24748) | human gut metagenome | biome: human gut; feature: human-associated habitat; material: faeces | place: China | collected 2012 | reverse complement strand
TAGAGTGCGATAGCACGAATTTGTGAGCCGCAAGTAACGAATTAAAATAACCAAAACAGAGAGGAATCACAATATGAAGTGGGTAAAATTCAGAATAAAGACCGTGACAGACGCGGAAGATATTATTATCAGTACCCTATATGATCTGGGACTGGAGGGTGCACAGATCGAGGACAAGGTGCCTCTGACTGCGATGGAGAAGGAGCAGATGTTCGTGGATATCCTGCCGGACGGACCGGAGGATGATGGCATTGCATACTTAAGCTTTTTTGTAGAGGAAAAAGAAGACGGCAGTCTGGAAGTAGCTGGTGAGAAGACTACCACCGAAGCAGTGCTTGCCGATGTGAAGCAGGAATTGGAAGATTTACGTCAGTTTATGGATATTGGAGAAGGTTCCGTCGTCGTGGATGAGACGGAGGACATTGACTGGATCAATAACTGGAAGCAGTATTTCCATCAGTTCTATATTGATGACATCCTGGTCATCCCTTCCTGGGAAAATATCAAACCGGAAGACACCGGTAAAATGGTACTTCATATCGATCCCGGCACTGCATTCGGCACCGGTATGCATGAGACCACACAGCTGTGTATCCGTCAGCTGCGTAAGTTCATTACTCCCGAGACAGAGCTTCTGGATGTGGGAACCGGCAGCGGTATTCTGGCGATTCTGTCCCTGATGTTCGGTGCAAAGCATGCCGTGGGAACCGACCTGGATATCTGTGCGGTGGAAGCAGTAGCACAGAACTGCGAGGTTAACGGCATCGATCCCGCACAGTTCGACATGATGATCGGCAATATCATTACCGATAAAGAAGTGCAGGACAAGGTGGGCTATGAGTGCTATGATATCGTCGTAGCCAATATTTTGGCAGATGTACTGGTGCCCCTGACTCCCGTGATCGTACACCAGCTGAAAAAGGGAGGTATCTACATTACCTCCGGTATCATTGATGACAAGGAACAGACCGTGGTAGAGGCAGTGAAGGCAGCGGGTCTGGAAGTATTGGAAGTAACCTATCAGGGAGAATGGGTCAGCGTTACCGCAAGAAAAAATTAGAGGATTTTTAACAATGTATCAGTTTTTTGTAGAGCCGGATCAGATCGATGTGGCAGGAAAAAGTGTCATTATCCGGGGAACCGATGTCAATCATATCAAAAATGTACTACGTATGCGTCCCGGCGAGGAAGTGGCGGTCAGCAACGGAGTCGACGGGAAAGAATATCGCTGTGGGATCCTTGCACTGGAGGAGGACTGCGTCCGTCTGGAACTGCGTTTTATCAAAGAGGACGGCGTGGAACTTCCGGCGAAGATCTATCTGTTTCAGGGGCTGCCCAAGGCAGATAAAATGGAACTCATTATTCAAAAAGCAGTGGAACTGGGAGCTTTTCAGGTGATTCCTGTAGCCATGAAGCGATGCGTGGTAAAGCTGGATGAGAAAAAGGCAGACGTAAAGATCAAGCGCTGGCAGGGAATTGCGGAGGCAGCAGCGAAACAGAGCAAGCGGGGCGTGATCCCAACGGTAGCTCCGGTGATGAGTTACGCTCAGGCAGTGAAAATGGCATCAGAAATGGATCTGAAGCTGGTGCCATACGAGCTGGCAGAGGGAATGGAACAGACGAAGCAGCTGGTCGAAAGCGTGGAGCCGGGGCAGCAGATTGCTATTTTCATCGGTCCGGAAGGCGGCTTCGACCCGGAGGAGATCCGGATCGCCACAGAGGCCGGAATCCAACCCATTACCCTGGGTAAACGGATCCTGCGGACAGAGACTGCCGGATTTACGACTATTGCATGGCTGATGTATCAGCTGGAAAAATAGCCGGTGGGCGGCACAGAGTATCTGCCTGTGGCATATTTTAATCATAAGAAGAATATAGTAACTATTCAGAGTAAACAGAAAGCTTTGAAACAGAGGGCTTGCAAATGGGAGCTGAGTAGCTGCTGAACAGATAGATAGCAAGGAGAAGAAGAGAATGGAAGTCTATTTGGACAATTCCGCTACCACCAGAACCTTTCCGGAAGTAGCCGAGTTGATGACGAAGATCATGTGTGAAGATTACGGAAATCCCTCCAGCCTGCATATGAAGGGAGTGGAGGCGGAGAAGTACCTCCGCTATGCCAAGGAGACTCTGGCAAGGATCCTGAAGGTGGAGGAGAGAGAGCTGTTGTTCACCTCCGGCGGTACAGAGGCCGATAATATGGCATTGATCGGCTGTGCCCTGGCGAATTGCCGCAGGGGCAACCATTTGATCACAACACAGATAGAGCATCCTGCAATCCTGCAGACCATGCGTTACCTGGAGAGTCAGGGATACCGTGTCACGTATCTGCCGGTGGATTCCTGCGGACGCATTCGCCTGGAAGACCTGCGCAGAGCCATGACACCGGAGACCATTCTGGTATCCATTATGCATACAAATAATGAGATCGGTGCCCTGCAGCCCATTGAGGAAGCCGGAGCTTTGATCAAACAGATGAACCCGGATACGCTGTTCCATGTGGATGCGGTGCAGGGATTCGGCAAGTCCAGAATCTATCCGAAAAAGATGCACATTGACCTGTTGTCCGTCAGCGGACACAAAATCCACGGTCCCAAAGGCGTCGGACTGTTATACGTAGGAGATAAGGTGAAGATCCAGCCTATCGTATTCGGTGGCGGTCAGCAGCAGAACCTTCGATCCGGCACGGAAAATGTCCCGGGAATTGCCGGACTTGCCAAAGCAGCGGAAATGTTGTACAGTCGTTTTGATGAGGATCATGCGAGACTTTGTGCCTGCAAGAGAAGATTTATTGAAGGTGTGGAGAGACTGGATCATGTGAAAGTTAACGGTCTTCTGCCGGATGCCCCTTACGGAGAGGGAACAGCAGCCCATATCGTCAGTGTGTCCTTTGCCGGAGTAAGAAGCGAAGTACTCCTGCATGCGTTGGAGGACAAGGAAATCTATGTCTCCGCAGGAAGTGCCTGCTCCGCGCATAAGCCGCAGCCTTCCGCTACGCTGAAAGCTATCGGAGTGGATAAATCCCTGCTGGATTCCACTATACGCTTCAGCTTTTCAGTATTTACCACGGAAGAAGAGATTGACGTTTGCCTTCAGGCATTGTACAATATAGTACCTATGTTACGCAGATACAGTCGCAGATAAGAAAGGAAAAAAAGTGTTTACATCATTTTTGATAAAGTATGCCGAGATCGGCATTAAGGGAAAAAACCGCTACCTGTTCGAGGATGCTCTGGTACGTCAGATTAAATACGCTCTGAAAAAGTGTGAGGGAGAATTCCTGGTACACAAGACGCAGGGACGTATTTTCGTAGATGCAGAATCAGAATTCGACTATGATGAAGTCGTGGCACATCTGCAGAGAGTCTTCGGTATCTCCGGCATCTGCCCGGTAGTCCATGTACAGGATGAAGGCTTCGAGAAGCTGTGCGAGACCGTGATCGACTACATTGCAAAGGTATATCCGGACTGTAACCAGACTTTCAAGGTGGCAGCAAGACGCGCGAGAAAAAATTACCCCAAGGATTCCATGACCATCAACATGGATATGGGCGAAGCCATTCTCAATGCTTACCCCAATATGAAGGTGGATGTACACCATCCCGACATCATGTTGAACATCGAGATCCGTGAGGAAATCTATATCTACTCCGTGATCCTGCCCGGTCCCGGAGGAATGCCCGTAGGCACCGGCGGCAAGGGAATGTTATTACTGTCCGGTGGTATCGATTCCCCTGTGGCAGGCTATATGATCGCCAAGAGAGGTGTCAAGATCGATGCGGTATATTTCCATGCACCGCCTTACACCAGCGAGCGCGCAAAACAGAAAGTAGTGGATCTGGCGAAGATCGTTGCCCGTTACACCGGACCGATCTACCTGCATGTGATCAACTTTACCGATATTCAGTTATATATTTACGAGAAATGTCCTCATGAGGAACTGACCATTATCATGCGCCGCTATATGATGCGTATTGCGGAACAGATCGCAAAGGAGACCGAGTGCCTTGGACTGATCACCGGTGAGAGTATCGGACAGGTGGCATCCCAGACCATGAATTCCCTGATCGCGACCAATGAAGTATGTGAGCTGCCGGTATACCGTCCGCTGATCGGATTCGATAAGCAGGAGATCGTAGAAGTATCCGAGAAGATCGGCACTTACGAGACTTCCATTCTGCCCTATGAAGACTGCTGTACTATCTTCGTGGCAAAGCATCCTGTGACGAAGCCGAATGTAAAGGTGATCCGCAGACATGAGCACAATCTGGATGAGAAGATCGACGAACTGGTGCAGACCGCATTAGAGACCAAAGAACTGATCATTGCGGAAGCATAAGTGCGAATGCAGAGTAACTATTCAGAACCGGAGAAACAGAGGTGCTGAATAGTTACTTTTTTGGAACGGCATATAAAAAACACCTCAAGAGGATTGCGTCTCTCAAGGTGTTCTCTGTTTTACTATGTATTCGGATTCCCGAATCGGTAACTTATACCAGATAAGGCTTTAATACTTCCAGAACCTCATCAGCGCCATCCTCTGCATGGATGTTCAGGTCGATGGGCTTGGAAAGATCCAGGCTGAAGATACCCATGATGGACTTTGCATCAATTACGTATCTGCCGGATACAAGATCGAAATCATAATCGAACTTAGTAATATCGTTTACGAAAGATTTTACCTTATCAATAGAATTTAAAGAAATCTGAACTGTCTTCATGTTGACTACCTCCTTAATGTGTGTCATACCTTCTGACTTCATATTAATGGCTGAACGAGCAAAAGTCAAGACGAAAACAATACAAAAAAAGTGAGGAATCCTATGAAAAGTGTAGCATTACACAACCTTGGATGTAAGGTTAATTCCTATGAAATAGAAGTAATGCAACAAATGTTACAAGAAAAAGGTTATACTATTGTACCATTTGATGAAATCGCGGATATTTATATCGTAAATACCTGCACGGTTACCAATATTGCAGACCGGAAAAGCAGACAGATGCTTCATCGCGCGAAACAGAAAAATCCGGCAGCACTGGTAGTCGCAGTGGGCTGCTATGTGCAGACCGGCAGGGAAGACGTGGAGCAGGATCCCTGTATTGATCTGGCCATCGGTAATAACCGTAAGAAGGATCTTGCGGCAATCTTGGAGGAATATCTTGAGGAAGCGGTAGAGACGGATGCGGTAGCGGAAAGCTGTGACGGAGCAAACGGAAAATCCGATATCGGTGATGAAAAGAAATATACCGGAACTGTCGGAGAGACACACAAAGATAAAACATTGCATGACACCACTGTCATAGACATCAATCATACGGCAGAGTATGAGGAAATGACATTAAAACAGACTGCGGAACATACCCGCGCTTACATCAAGATCCAGGATGGCTGTAACCAGTTCTGCTCTTACTGCGTTATCCCCTATGCCAGAGGCAGAGTCCGCAGCCGCAAGGCGGAGGACATCATCCGGGAGATCACCGGCATGGCACAGGCGGGATACCGGGAGATTGTACTGACGGGCATTCATATCAGCTCCTATGGCATTGATTTTGACGAGGAAGCCTGGAAACGGGGCGAAAGTGTCTCCGTATTAAAAGAGGATGAGGAAAGAAGAGATTATTCCGGCAGCAGTAAGCTGATCGATCTGCTGGAACGGATCCATGATATTGAAGGCATTGAGCGGATCCGCATCGGTTCCCTGGAACCCCGCATCGTCACAGAAGAGACCGCAGAAAGAATGGCGGCACTGCCGAAGCTGTGTCCCCATTTCCATCTGTCCTTACAGAGCGGCTGTGATGCGACACTGCGCCGCATGAACCGTAAGTACACTTCCGAAGAATATGCGGAAAGCGTAGCACTGCTCCGCAAGGTATTCGATCACCCGGCGATTACTACGGATGTTATCGTGGGCTTCCCCGGGGAAACCGAGGAAGAGTTTGCGCTGACAAAGGAATTTTTAGACCGGATTCAATTTTTTGAAATGCATATTTTCAAATACTCCAAGCGGGCCGGCACCAGAGCAGCCGTGATGCCCGATCAGGTACCGGATCAGGTGAAGACCATAAGAAGTGCCGAACTTCTGGCTATGGAGAAGGAGCAGTCGAAGCAGTTTCGGGCGCATTACCTGGGACAGGAAGCGGAAGTACTGTTGGAAGAGACGAAGGAGATTGACGGAACACAATATCTGCTGGGACATACAAGAGATTATGTGAAGGTTGCTGTTCCTCTGGCGGAGAACGAGGGCAAAGCAATAACTAACACCGTAGTACACGGCATTGTGGAAGGGTTTGTCAGCGACGAGATCCTGCGGATGCCGAAACTGTAATCGTAGAAAAAGGTTTTTGGGAAAAAATATGGTACGACTTTCAGTACAGGGAGGGCACATCGTAGATGCCCCTTGAATTTTCAAAGTAAATGCGGTAATATAAGGCATAACCAAAACGTTTTATTGCAGAAAAAGAGGATCGTATGCAGGACTTAGGAAATACACAATACTTCAAGGTAGAGACAGAACCTGAGACCGGCGTAAAGCTGGTGCTTGCTACCGTATATGAGGCACTGACAGAGAAGGGATATAACCCTGTGAATCAGATCGTTGGTTATATTATGAGCGGAGACCCCACTTATATTACCAGCCATAAGAATGCCCGCAGCCTGATCATGAAGGTGGAACGGGATGAATTGGTAGAAGAACTGCTCACGGAGTATATCAGGACCAAACACTGGAAATAATCACAACTATCAGGAGGACCCACATGCGTATCATGGGTTTGGATTTCGGCTCACGTACCGTGGGCGTGGCGATCAGCGACAGTCTGCTGTTAACAGCGCAGGGAGTAGAGATCATTCGGCGCAAAGAGGAAAATAAATTACGACAGACACTGGCCAGGATCGAAGAACTGATCGTAGAGAATGAAGTGGAAGAGATCGTACTGGGACTTCCCAAGAACATGAACGATACGGAAGGCGTCCGCGTGGAACTGACCAAGGAGTTCAAGGAGAAGCTGGAGCGTAGAACCGGTCTTCCGGTCATCTTCTGGGATGAGAGACTGACAACCGTGGCTGCGGACAAGACAATGATGGAGGCTGGAATCCGCCGTGAGAACCGCAAGGATTATGTAGATATGATCGCAGCAACCCTGATCTTACAGGGATACCTGGACCGCAGGAACAATGAGAAGAAAAAGGAATCGGAATGAGTAAATTGGAAAAGATCACATTTCGTCCGGAGGGCGAAGAACCTGTAGAATTTTATGTACTGGAACAGACCAGGATCGGTGGACACAATTACATCCTGGTGACTGATGTGGAAGAGGGCGACGGAGACGCCCTGATCCTGAAGGATATGTCTCAGGATGGTGCGGAAGAGAGCATTTATGATGTAGTCTCCGACGATGAAGAACTGGAAGCAGTATCCGGAGTATTTGCGGACATGCTGGAAGACATAGATTTGGTCTAACAATTCAGCTATGAACATATCCGGGAACAAAAATCATGCTCTCATGATTTTTTGAGCGAATATGTTCATGAGATGAGTGCCGGATCTATGAGCAAAGGAAGTCACGAAGTGACGGAAAGCGCGACAGCGCGGCTTTGTGAATGGCACGGGCTGAATTGTGTGGTTAATTTAGATAAATACAGACAGTCTCAGGAGTGGGGCGGTCTTATATTTATATATGATTTGTATGATTGGCAGAGAAGGATACCGTTTGCTTTGCCGATTTCGACATATAATGGATTTTATGCCAAAAGTGACAGGGAATACACGAAGGGCATGAGAAAAAACCGTTATTTTGATGAAATCGTAAGATCTGGGATACCTGATTTTCACGGGAGTTTTCGAGAAGAGAGCCGGGAAAACGGGAGATAAATCACAGGTCTTTGTTTGCAGAGCATAACAGTCCATTCTAACGCCGGGATACATACACTAAGAACAGTTGTATAGACGTATAGAATTTGGAGGTAATTTCGTTGAAAAAGAAAAAAGAGAATAGTAGCGTTTCAGGTCTGAAGATCATTCCTTTAGGAGGCCTGGAACAGATTGGTATGAACATTACTGCCTTCCAGTATGAGGACAGTATTATTGTGGTGGACTGCGGTCTGTCTTTCCCTGCGGATGACATGTTGGGAATCGATCTGGTCATTCCGGATGTAACCTACCTGAAGGATAATATTGACAAGGTCAAGGGATTTGTCATCACCCACGGCCATGAGGACCATATTGGGGCATTGCCCTATGTGCTGCGTGATATCAATGTTCCTATCTACGCAACCCGCCTGACCATGGGGATTATTGAGAACAAGCTGACCGAGCACAATCTTATGAAGAAGACCAAGCGTAAAGTGGTGAAGTTCGGACAGTCCATCAATCTGGGTGATTTCCGCGTGGAATTTATCAAGACCAACCACAGCATTGTAGATGCCGCAGCACTGGCAATTTATTCCCCTGCCGGTATTGTGGTGCACACCGGTGACTTTAAGGTAGACTACACACCGGTATACGGTGATGCCATTGACTTACAGCGCTTTGCCGAGATCGGTAAAAAGGGTGTACTGGCACTGATGTGTGACTCCACCAACGCAGAGCGTCCCGGTTTTACTCCTTCCGAGAAGACTGTGGGTAAGACTTTTGATACTTTATTTGAGGAACATAAGAATACCAGAATCTTCGTGGCAACGTTTGCATCCAACGTAGACCGTGTGCAGCAGATCATCAATACTGCATATAAATTTGGTCGTAAAGTGGCTGTGGAAGGCAGAAGCATGGTGAATATTCTGGATACTGCCATCAAACTGGAATGCATTAATATTCCGGAAAATACACTGGTGGATCTGGATCAGATGAAAAATTATCCCGATGAGCAGCAGGTCATCATTACCACTGGAAGTCAGGGCGAGAGCATGGCAGCGCTGTCCCGTATGGCCAATAACATGCATCGTAAGATCACCATCGGTGCAGGTGATACCGTAATCTTCTCATCAAACCCCATTCCGGGCAATGAGAAGTCCGTAACGAAGATCATTAACGAACTGCTCCGTAAGGGTGCAGACGTTATTTTCCAGGATGCCCATGTATCCGGACATGCCTGCCAGGAAGAGATCAAACTGATCTATACCCTGATCCATCCGAAGTATGCAGTTCCTGTCCATGGTGAATACAAGCATCTGAAAGCACAGGCGAAGATCGCAGAGAGCCTTGGCATCAGCAAGGACAATATTTTCATCCTGTCCTCCGGCGATGTACTGGAAGTCAGCGAGGAGCAGGCAAAGGTCAGCGGCAGAGTACCCGTAGGCGCGATCCTCGTAGACGGTCTGGGTGTCGGTGATGTCGGAAATGTAGTGCTGAGAGATAGACAGCACCTGGCAGAAGATGGTATTATGATCGTGGTTATGAGTCTGGACAGAGCCAGCGGTGAGCTGGTAGCCGGTCCCGATATCGTGTCCAGAGGTTTTGTATATGTGAAGGAATCCGATGAACTGATCGAGGAAGCAAGACGTACCGTGGATGATGCGCTGCAGGCATGCCTGGATAAGGGAATCACGGATTGGGGCAAGCTGAAGACTACTACCAAGGATGTCCTCAGTGATTATGTATGGAAGAAGACCAAGAGACGTCCCATGATCCTTCCGATCATTATGGAAGTGTAATATTAGCGATTGCTGGAAAGGTCGTAAGCAGATGAAGATTACAGCGGACGAAAATGTGAACGAGGCAGTGAAACAACTGATCGGCGCAATCCGGAACACGGACGCCTATCTGGAATATCAGAGGCAATTGGCGCGTGTCAAAGAGCAGCCGGAGCTGAAGCGGCAGATTGATGACTTCCGCACCAGAAACTTTGAACTGCAGACCAGTAAGGACACCAATTTTGACAAGATCGATCAGTTCACCAGAGAGAACGAAGCGTTCCGTGAGAATCCGCTGGTATCTGATTTCCTGGCGGCGGAGCTTGCTTTCTGCCGTATGATGCAGGAGATCGGTCTCTATGTTACCGATCAGATGAGGTTCGAGTAGTTCCAGTAGGAAAGGACAACAACATGAAAGCAGCAAATTTGGCAGGCGCCGTTTTGGGCGCGATCTTAAAAGTAGTGTTTGTGGTGATTGTAGTATATATGGTATATACCGGTGTATCCAAATGTTATGATTACGGATACCGTATTTTCACAGAGCCGGCAGTTTCCTCCGGAGAAGGCCGTAAGGTTACGGTGACGCTGACCTCCGATATGTCTGCTACGGAGATCGGGACAGTTATGCAGGAAAAAGGGCTGGTAAGAGATGCGAAACTGTTTGCATTACAGTATTTGCTGTCAGAATACAAAAAAGAGTGGAAGCCCGGTACCTATGAACTAAGCACCGCCATGACTGCAGAAGAGATGATGGAAGTCATGGCAGGACAGACGGACACCAACACGGAGGAGAGCGTAGAGACGATCGACAACGGCAGTGCGGTGACCGGAGATACACAACAGGAGACCGCGGAACAATAAAATTTGAAATTTGAATTGCGATTCCTCCGACGGAAGGAATCGTCTGCGGAATGGAGATTAGTATGATCATAGACGAAAGAATGTCCGCATTTATTGATTCCCTGGACAGCGGGAATCCTGCATGGCTGAATGAGATTGAGAAATATGCACTGGACACACAGGTCCCTATCATACGCAGATCCATGCAGAGTCTGTTAAAATTTTTGCTGAGATTCACAAAGCCGAAGAGCATCCTGGAAGTCGGGACTGCGATCGGCTTTTCTGCGTTACTGATGAGTGAATATGCGCCTAAGGATTGCCACATCACTACCATAGAAAAATATGAGAAAAGGATCCCTATTGCGAAAGAAAACTTTCGGAAGACGGGACGGGAAGACCGGATCACATTGTTAGAGGGAGATGCCACAGAGATTCTAAAAGGACTGGACGGCACATATGACATCATTTTCATGGATGCGGCAAAGGGGCAGTATATTAATTTCCTGCCGGATATTTTACGGCTGTTACCCCCCGGAGGCCTATTGATCTCTGATAATGTATTGCAGGACGGAGACATCATAGAATCCCGCTTCGCCGTCACCAGACGCAACCGCACCATCCACGCGAGAATGCGGGAATACCTGTATGAATTAAAACACCATCCGGAACTGGAGACCGTGATACTGCCGGTGGGGGATGGCGTGACGCTGAGTACGAAGAAATAAGGAGAAAGAAAATGACTTATAAAAAACCGGAACTTTTGATTCCTGCCAGCAGTCTGGAAGTATTGAAGACTGCAGTAATGTTCGGGGCAGATGCAGTATATATCGGAGGAGAGGCCTTCGGACTCCGCGCCAAGGCAAAGAATTTCAGTAGTGAGGAGATGGCGGAGGGGATTGCATTTGCCCATGCCCATGGCGTAAAAGTATATGTAACGGCCAATATCCTGGCACACAATTATGACCTGGATGGAGCAAGAAAATATTTTGC
>OKRU01003879.1_pt1 | contig 11483 bp, 10 predicted proteins | sample 1601131 | NCBI WGS metagenome assembly OKRU01 (sample SAMEA3541558, study PRJEB24748) | human gut metagenome | biome: human gut; feature: human-associated habitat; material: faeces | place: China | collected 2012 | reverse complement strand
CAATTGTTGCACGGTAATCCGTACCCATATGTCTCTTAATAGAAGAAATGGTCTTGTCAGCATTTGTAACTGCCTGACGTTTTGCAGGCTCACCTACTAAACGCTCACCATTTTTAGTGAAAGCAACTACAGACGGTGTTGTTCTGGCACCCTCTGTATTGGCTACTACGACCGGTTTTCCACCTTCCATAACAGCAACACATGAATTTGTTGTTCCTAAGTCAATACCAATAATCTTACTCATAGTAATTACCTCCTAAAATGCAATGCATATTCTTGCTCATTTAACATAAAATTCAGGGATATTCCCTTAATTAACTACCTTTACCATACTATGACGAACAACGCTGTCTTTGTACATATAGCCTTTCTGCATTTCCTCGGCTACCGTGCCACTCTCCAGCGCATCATCATCAACCATCATAACTGCGTTGTGAAGATTCGGATCAAACTCTTTGCCAACTGCATCGATCGGCTTTACACCAAGAGCATCAAACGCAGTGAGCATCTGTTTATATACCAGTTCCATTCCCTGTACGAATGGACTCTCCTTGTCTTCCTCAGCAACTGCTAACAAACCTCTCTCGAAGTTGTCGATTACCGGAAGCATCTTTTCTACAACATTCTTTGCTCCCATTTCAAACATCTGAGACTTTTCTTTCTCGGAACGCTTGCGGAAGTTTTCAAACTCTGCCAATTGGCGAACTCTTTTGTCTTCAAGATCTGCCAGTTTTTCTTCCAGGGCTGCTGTCTTTTTATCTTTTTTCTTATCGAAGAAAGATTTCTTTTCTCCGGCACTCTCTTGTGCCTGCTCAGCCTCCGATGTTTCCGTACTTTCCGCACTCTCTGCTGTCTCTGCAGTTTCTGTTACATCCTCTGCTTTTACAGCTTCCTCTTCCTGATGGATCGTCTCTTCTTTCTTATCTTTCATATCTGCCACTTCGTTATCACCTCTCTGCTTATTGGTCCTTAAATATGTCATCAAGCTGCGCCATAAGCGACTGCAGCGTTCCAACGACCTTATCATAATTCATACGCTTTGGTCCTACGATACCGATCTTACCATACACACCTTCATGAATGCGGTAGGTTGCGGTAACCATAGAACAGTCTTTCATGGATGCCACCTGTGTCTCATCACCGATATACACTTGAATATCATGACTTTCTTCGGAAGGCTTCGTATTCGTTGATGGAATTTCCAGCCAATGCCCGATCTCCTGCTTCTCTTCGAATGCAACCAACAGATCTTCTACATTGGACTTATCTGACAATTCCGGATATTTCAAAATGTTTGTGGCACCACTCGTATACACTTCCGGATCATCTTCACTCGTAAGCACATTACCGATCACTTCCAGCACAGAATCGATCACAGTACTGTCACTCTTCATTTGCGCCTTGATCTGAGAGATCAGTGCTAAATTCATTTCCGTCACGTCCAAACCATTAAGTGCTGTGTTCAACACAAAATTTAACTTGGCGACGCGTTCTGGATCAAGCGGCTCATTAATGCGTATCATCTGATTCTTCACATGATTGTTATCGAGTACGATAACTGCCAGCAAGCTGTTCTCATCAACTTCCGTCAGCTGAATGAACTTGACTTTTTTACTCTGGTAACGCGGTCCTGAAACCATTGTCGCATAGTTGGTATTGGTTGCCAAAAACTTTGCAACCTGCTTCAGCAAAAGATCCATCTTGTCTGCCTTCTCTTCCAAAGCATCTTTAAGATCCGCCACCTCGTGCGTCTTGTCTTCCAGCATGGTATCTACATAAAGTCGATATCCTTTGTCAGAAGGAATCCGTCCTGCAGAAGTATGTGGCTGTAAAATATAACCCATATCCTCCAGATCTGACATTTCATTACGAATGGTCGCTGAACTGAGGTGAAGATCCGTATCCTTGGAGATAGTTCGCGAACCAACCGGCTCTCCGGTATCTAAATAAGTTCGTATGATCGCCTGCAGTATCTTAAGTTTTCTCTCATCCAGTTCCACCGTATCACTTCCTTCCTGTTTTGTTAGCACTCTTTATGGTGGAGTGCTAACATCTATAGGTAAGATAGCACTCTACATGATTATTGTCAAGTATTTTTCTGTATTTTTCGAAAAAAATTACCTACAAAGGTTTTTCTATAGAAATTCTTTGCTCATACCGATATAATAAGAGACGAGAACAATAAATAAGAAAGGTTGGACAAAAAAATGGATCACTCGCGCATTAATCCTTATAATACGAATAATACTTCGCAGTCCCGCAGCACAAACACGTCTTCCTCTGCTATGACCGGTAACGGAGTTCGCCGTGGCAATGTTCCGGGGAATGCTTCTGCGCCCTCTGTTCAAAAATCCGGACAGTTTGGCGTTGTAAAAGCTGCCACCAGTCTGCAGCTGGGCGATGTGATCAAGGGCGAAATATCGGATCTAACCGGTAACGAGATTACCCTTACCTTAGAAAACAATACAATGATACGCGGTCAGATTTCTGACAGTTCCTTATTATCAATCGGACAAACTGCTGCCTTTAAGCTGGATGGATTATCTCCGGCCGGTGTTATCCTATCTCCCGTAAGCGGTTATACGGAAAATGAATTAACGCTGATCAATAAGGCACTGCAGGAAGCAGGACTCCCCTCTTCAGAGCATAATCAGGCTGCCGTTAAAGCGTTGATGGATAATCTGATGCCGATCAATCGCGAAGCGATCCAACAGTTAATGCAGCAGGCCTTCGATATGAAGAGTACCGATATGGGTACTCTCGCTCTAATGAAACGTTTAATGATGCCTGTTACCCCGGACAGTCTCGAGCAGTTTGGCAATTACAGGCAGGGAATCCATACATTGACGGAGCAATTAAACAACTTCGCCGGAGAGCTTCCCGTATTGCTTCAGGCATTGTCCGAAAATGGTTCTGCTTCATTGGTAGCAGACTTTGCAAAGCAATGTCTTCAGATCACCCAACCACTTTTCACGGAAACCTGGGATGGTTTGACGGTTTCATCTCTGTCTGAGCAGGATAAAGAAACCCTTCTCACGCTATTATCACAAACAGAACTTCCGGAACAGATATTAAAAGCTGCCTCTGATGGCACACTGTCTGTTCAAGATGCCCTCAAGCTTGTCAAAGATGCTATAGCAGCTCAAAAGGCCGTTGCGGAGCAACAAAGTTCCAAAGAGCCGGAAAATGTGTCTGAGGATTCCAATATCCCGACTGATGCAAAGGCATCGTCCACAGAGACGGAAAACACAGGTATATCCAAACTATTTCATTCCCTACAAGATACCGTCAGCCATTCTTTATCGGATACACTTGGAAAATTCCGTGCAGGACAGTCTACATCGGTTACGGAAGAAAATACAGATAACGAGACTCTGCTTCGTTCACTGTCGGAATTGACTGAGACGGATGCCTCTGCCAGAGGACTGGTGCGTTCTGTGTTATCCGAGGATGCAAGATCTTCATTTGCAGCACTGCTTAACAAGCTGCCGGTCAGTCCATCTTTTTTAGCACAGATCCTATCCGGCAATGCCTCTATTCAGGAAACGATGCATGTACTCAAAAATGTTATCCCTCTTTCGGATCCTTCATTACTAAAAGAAGTTTTGCGATCTGATGAATTTGCGTCATTATTTGCTAAAAGTTTGGAAAACAACTGGAGTATCACCCCCGATCATCTATCTCAAAAGGGACAGCCGGGTATGTTTTTGGAACAGATCCAGTCTCAAATGCATTCATTAGAACAGTTGATCGGTTCTTCCCTTTCCGGGTCAGACTCCAGACAATTCGAGCAAAATGCGCACGATATACAAAGTAATATACAATTTATGAAAGAACTAAACGAAACGTTCACCTATCTGCAACTGCCGATCAAACTGCCAAGTCAAACGGCAGGCAGTGAATTATATGTTTACACGCAAAAAGAAAAACGGCAGGCAGATCCGGAAAAGATGCGTGTACTGCTCCATTTGGATCTGGAACATCTTGGAAAACTAGAGATCAGACTCGATAAGGATCATCAAAACATTGCCGCCAACTTTCGTCTTGACGACGAATTTAGCGTGGAGCTGCTCCGTAAAAATGCAGCGCTTCTAACACAGAATTTAGCAGATATGGGATATCAAACGAATGTTCAAGTAACAAAACAAGAAGAGGCACCGGTTTCGATGGATGACTTTTTGAACACCCGGATCAAAACCAATGCCACAGAAGAAATGAAACGTTTTTCCTTTGATATCAGAGCGTAGATCATTCTGCGCTCTGTTCTATTTCCTCAAAAATATAATCAAACACGGATGCCATCCCTACAAATTCGCAACCATAATTGAAAACACCATCTGCATGCTCCGCCTGACGAATAATACGCACAACACAATTCAAACAACGATCGTGTTTCTCAAATTCCAATCTGGCATTAAAATAAAATCCAATTGGAAGCATACTCGATGATAAAAATCCAATGCCGTCTTTTGAAATATCAATCACCTCAATTGGTGCATTAATATTATTAACTTTGACATTATCCTGCTTAAACAGAGAAGATACTTCCAAATTCATCTTGGTCGGTATTCGTTTGCTTCTCCGTTGTTCCACTCTATTTGTACTCACGACACTCCTCATTTCTGCACACTAAGGTTTTACGGGATCTATCTGGTGTGCACAGATCACCCCTGTAACAACTCTGTCAAAATCTGATTGACCATTCCCGGATCTGCTTTACCCTGTGTTGCTTTCATTGTCTGCCCCACTAAGAAGCCGATCGCTTTTTTCTTGCCGGCACGATAATCTTCCACAGACTGCGGATTATTTGATACGATTTCCTCAATGGTTGCTCGAAGTGCTCCATCATCTGCAACCGTGCGAAGACCATTTTCCTCAACATACTGCACCGGATCAATGTTTTCGTTGAATATGTGTTCAAACACCTCTTTGGCAACGGAACTATTGATTGCGCGCTCCTCCGTAAGTCCGATCAACTTGGCAAGATTTTCCGGAGAGAACGATAACTGCTCCGGTTCCAAATCTGCATCTTTCATCAGGCGCATCGTCTCACCCATAAGCCAGTTAGAAACTTTCTTCGGTACATGACAGATTTCTGTCGTCTTTTCGAACAGATCTGCCAAATGCTTATTGCCGGTCAAAATCTTAGCATCATACTCCGGAAGTTTATATTCGTCCATATAACGCGCCAGTTTCTCTTCCTGCAATTCCGGCTGTCTTGCACATCCAGCCACTCATCACTAATAATGATCGGCACAAGATCAGGCTCTGGGAAATAACGATAATCCTGAGCATCCTCCTTAGAACGCATTGCATAAGAATATTCCTTCGCATCATCCCATCTTCTGGTTTCCTGAACAACCTCTTTGCCTGCCTCGATCAAATCAATCTGACGTTCTCTTTCGGACTCGATCGCACGTGCGATTGCCTTAAAAGAATTCAGGTTTTTCATCTCCGTTCTCGTTCCAAACTCTGTTGCTCCTACTTCACGCACGGATAAATTGACATCAGCACGCATCGAACCTTCCTGAAGTTTACAATCAGATGCACCTAAATACTGAATGATCATTCGCAGCTTTTCCAAATAAGCGATCACCTCTGACGCTGAGCGCATATCCGGCTCTGATACGATCTCGATCAACGGCACACCGGAACGGTTGAAGTCAACTAAAGAGTTTTCGCCCCACTCATCGTGAACCAATTTACCGGCATCTTCCTCCATATGGATCTCATGAATACCAATTGTCTTTCTTGCACCATCTTCTGTCTCAATCTCAATACCACCATTACGACAGATGGGAAGATAAAGCTGCGATATCTGATAATTCTGTGGATTATCCGGGTAGAAATAGTTCTTACGGTCAAACTTACAATTTTGTGTGATCGTACAGTTGGTAGCAAGACCAACTGCTGCTGCATATTCTACTACTTTTTTATTTAATACCGGCAAAGAACCCGGCATTCCGGTACATACCGGACATGTATGTGAATTTGGTGCTCCGCCAAATTCTGTAGAGCAGGAACAGAAGATCTTTGTCTTGGTCGCTAACTCCACATGAACCTCTAATCCTATGACTGTCTCGTATTGTTTCATGATCTGTCCTCCATTATATTTCTTCCGATACCTTGTAGCAAAGTATCGTTCCCCGTTTCTTTTCTCACCGATTATGCCATCGGACTATGCTCATACGATCTTGTCTGCTCATATGCATATGCTGCACGAATGATCTTGTTCTCCTGGAAACAATCACCGATCAATTGCAATCCGATCGGCAGACCTTTCGAATCTTTGCCACATGGAACAGAAATTCCCGGAAGACCTGCAAGATTTACAGAAATCGTATAAATATCTCCCAAGTACATCTTTAACGGATCACTCAGACTCTTACCAAGCTCCGGTGCCGTCGTCGGTGCAGCCGGACCTAAGATCACATCATATTTAGCAAATGCTTCATCAAACGCCTTTTTGATCAACGCTTTGGTACGAAGTGCCTTCAAATAATAGGCATCATAATAGCCTGAACTAAGTACAAAAGACCCAAGCATGATACGACGTTTTACTTCTGCGCCGAATCCCTCTGAACGGGATTTCTTATACATCTGATGCAACCCCTCATAAGCATCCGTACGGTAACCATATTTCACACCATCAAAACGTGCCAGATTCGAGCTTGCCTCTGCACAGGCAATGACATAGTATGCAGGAATTGCATACTCTACTAAGCTAAGATCAAACTCTTCAACAATAGCACCTTTCTTTTCTAATTCTTTGGCTGCTTGAAGCACAGCAGCTTTCACTTCCGGATCAAGACCCTCGCCAAAGTAATCTTTCGGAATACCAATGCGCATTCCCTTCACATCATCTACCAAAGCATCTGTAAATCTCAGATCATCACGCTGTACGGAAGTGGAATCTTTCGGATCATGGGAGGCGATCGCTTCTAAGATCATTGCACAGTCTGTTACGTCCTTGGCAACCGGTCCGATCTGATCCAACGAAGATCCATATGCGATCAAGCCATAACGCGATACCGTTCCGTAAGTTGGCTTAATACCTGTTACGCCACAGAAGGAAGATGGCTGGCGAATAGATCCGCCGGTATCTGAACCGAGGGCAAAAGAGCACTCCTCCGCTGCAACAGCGGCACAAGAACCACCGGACGAACCTCCCGGCACATGCTTTGTATTCCAAGGATTTTTGGTCTCGCCATAAGCAGAAGTTTCTGTTGTGCTTCCCATGGCAAACTCATCCATATTTGTTTTTCCAATAATGACGGCCCCTGCTTTCTGCAAGTTCAAAACTGCCTCTGCCGTATACGTCGGATAAAAATTATTTAAGATCTTCGAACTACAGGTTGTAAGTATTCCCTCTATGCACATATTATCTTTAATTGCTACCGGTACACCCGCCAAAGGGCTGTCTGCATATTCTCCGGCTTCTATCTGTTTTTGCACGTTCTCTGCCTGTGCCAAAACCTTATCCCTGTCCACAACCGTAACAAAACTATTTACTGCAGTCTCTTTGGCTGCGATCGCATCAAGTGCTTCCTGCGCTGCCTGAACTGCTGTCACTTCACCCGATTTAATTTTTCTGCCAAGCTCAGCCGCTGTCAAACTCATTAAAGACATGCTTTTTCCTCCATTTCTGTTTTATACTAATCGCCCAAAATAGTTTTCGGCACTACGAAACTGTCTCCATTGCGTTCCGGTGCATTTGCCAATGTGTTTTCTCGTCCATCGTGTTCATTCACTTCATCCTCGCGAAATACATTATGAACCGGGAATACATGTGACAACGGCTCTACACCGGATGTGTCAAGCTCACCGAGTTTGTCAATATAATCCAACATCTCTTCCATATCTTTTTTGGCATTTTCCTTCTCTTCCTCGGAAAGCTCTAATTTTGCCAAAATACCAACGTACTCTATTGTTTCATCCGAGATTACATTTGCCATCGTTTTACCTCCATTTCTGCATACATTTCTTATCCAAATAATCCAGAGAAGAAACGTACGATTGCTTCAAATATATTTGCAAAGAAATCGCCTATCTTTTGTGCAAGACCCTTTGTATCCACATTTGACAGATCGATTCCTGCATCTTTCAATTTATTATAAATCTCACCAGCCTGTTTCTTCAATGCATCCACATTAACATCCACTTTAGATACTTTTTGCATCATAGTAACAAGCTTGTCTACCTCGTCTTCCGGAACCTCAATACCCAGTTCCTTAGCAGAGGATTCAATTGCTTTTTTTATATCTTCACGCTTTGTCAACCGCTGGGATAATACTTTTTCCTTGGCGGCTGCGATCAACTGTTCTGCCTTGTCACTATCACCAACCGCTTCTGCAAGATTAGCAGTAGCCACCAGCTCATTCGTTGCTGCATCCATCGTATCTTCTGAAATTTCTTTACCGGTCATAACAGAATATGCCTTCATAGCACCAACCAGTGCAGATGTTCCGGAAATCTTAAATGGTCCGGTAACTTTGACCTCTGCATCTTCCAACCCCGCGGTTACAAGCGCATTGGTATACATACCAGACGTACAATAACTGATATTATCCGTTGTTACATGTACTCCGCTGCCCTTCTCGGTCTTTACGACCATTACAGAAGACAGAGCACGCTTTCCGATCACGGAAGATGCAATATAATCACCAAGATATTCATGTTCTTCTTTGTTTGTGATCTTAATCGTTTTATAATTTTTTAAATCGGATTTTGTAATACCAAATGAATCCATGACCTTCTGCTTTTCACTTTTAGACAGATCCTCTCCAAAAGCGATATAGCGCTCATAGCTTGTATCTTCTTCCTTCACTTCGGCATCCGCCATCACTGTTTTCGGTAAACTCACGATAACAAGAGCCATCATAAGCAGACCACAGATTCCTTTTAAATAATTATGTTTCATCGAAACCTCCAACCTCTCAATGCCCCATTCGTAGGGTTGTCTATAGTAGATAGGGAAAACGGACAGGAACATGAATTTTTCTGTCCGTTTTCATTGTCTCACTGCAAGCATCGATCGACTCTCCGCCGCCGTGTGAATATTTTCTATTTATGCTTTCCCATTTTTAATACGATCCATTGCCTTAACTGTATTTTCGGCACTGCCAAATGCAGTCAGTCGGAAATATCCTTCACCGCTCGGACCAAATCCGGAACCAGGTGTTCCGACAATATTAAGCTCCTCTAACAGGTAGTCAAAGAACTCCCAAGAAGTCATCTTATCCGGTGTCTTCAACCAGATATATGGTGCATCTAAACCGCCAAACACTTCATAACCGGCAGAGATCAATCCATCACGGATCGTCTTAGCATTGTTCATATAATATGCGATCTGTTCACCCGTCTGCTTCTTACCTGCCTCCGAATATACTGCCGCACCTGCTGCCTGAATGATATATGGAGCACCATTGAACTTCGTGCCATGACGGCGTGCCCATAAGCTGTGCAATGTAACGTCTCCACATTTTAACTCTTTTGGAATCACCGTAAATCCAAGTCTTGTTCCGGTAAATCCTGCATTTTTAGAAAAGCTTCTAATCTCAATGGCACATGCGGTAGCACCTTCGCACTCATAAATGCTGTGTGGAACATCCGGTGTTGAAATATATGCCTCATACGCTGCATCATAAATGATCACTGCGCCAACCTTCAAGGCATAGTCAACCCATTCCTGTAACTGGGATTTTGTAATCGTTGTTCCGGTTGGGTTATTCGGAAAACACAGATAAATAATATCCGGTGTCTCTGTTGGTAATTCCGGGCAGAAACCATTTTCCTTGGTGCATGGCATATAGATCACATCTGACCATTTCTCCGTCTTAGGATCATAAGTACCGGTACGGCCTGCCATTGCATTCGTATCCACATATACCGGATATACCGGATCACATACGGCAATCTTATTGTCTACTGAAAAAATATCTCCAATATTACCGGAATCGCTCTTCGCACCATCGCTGACGAAAATCTCATCGGCAGAGATCTTACAGCCGCGTGCCTTATAATCATTTTCCACGATCGTAGTACGCAAAAATTCATAGCCCAGATCCGGAGCATATCCCTTAAAGGTTTCTGCATGTGCCATCTCATCCACTGCACTATGCAGACGCTCAATGATCGCTGGTGCAAGTGGCTGTGTCACATCACCAATCCCTAACTTGATGATCTCTTTGTCCGGATTTGCCGACGAATATGCTGCAACTTTCTTTGCGATCGTCGAAAACAAATAACTTCCTGGTAATTTTAAGTAATTGTCATTAATCTTGTACATGGTTACCTCCATTCTGTCAAAATGTCCGAAAACATCCTTATCCTTATAGCCGATACCATTTTACACGAAAACAAAATGTATTTCAATACAAGAAAAAGAAAAACCGAAGCTCTTGATTGCTCAAGATCTTCGGCGCCCCTGCCAAGGATTCTTCTGACTACTGTCCCTACTGTATCCTTGTATCATCGGCGTGACAGGATTTGAACCTGCGACTTCTACGTCCCGAACGTAGCGCTCTACCAAACTGAGCCACACGCCGTAATTCGGGGACAACTACTGTCCCCGAAGAAATACTATAAAATATTTTTCTAAAAATGTCAACTGTCCATTTCAAAAAAAGCCAAAAATGTCAGCTTCAAAAAGAAGTTGTCATTATTTCTGATATGCCTCAACATGACTGGCAATGTCATCAAACAATTTCTGACGAAGTGCGATGACATACTCTTTTGCTTTGTCTAAGTCAACCATTTCCTTTACTGCCTTATCACGTGTTGTGATCTCAACCTTTGATTCCTTTAAGTTTCTAGGGCTGACAACCACACGGATCGGTGCACCGATCAGATCTGCGTCAGAGAACATAGCACCCGGACGGACATCTCTGTCATCATATATTGTCTCAATGCCGGCATCCTGCAGACCGGTATACATGTCATCCGCAACCTTTTTGCACTCTTCGTCGTCGGCACGCAGACAACATACTTCTACCTCCCAAGGAGCAATGGAAATTGGCCAGATTGGACCGTATTCGTCATGATGCGCCTCACAGATAGATGCGGCCATACGTCCAACTCCAATACCATAGCAGCCCATGATCGGATTCTTTAACTCGCCGTTTTCATCTGTATAGGTCATATTCATTGCCTTAGTATACTTCGTTCCAAGCTGGAAGATATTACCTACTTCAATACCTCGTTTGATCGTAATAGCAGGCTTGCCACAGCATGGGCATACACTGCCAGCTTTTACTTTTGCAATGTCAACATATTTTACGTCTTTCAGATCTCGATTTAAATTGAGTCCTGTATAATGATAACCCTCTTTGTTTGCTCCGGCAACCATAGACTCGATCCCCTGCAATGTCAGATCCAAATAATATTCTACTTCTTCCGAAATTGCATATGGTCCGATATAGCCGGCTACTAAGCAGGAATCTTCTGTAATCTCTGCCGGATAGATCTCTTCGCCAACCAGATTG
>OKRU01003877.1_pt1 | contig 11484 bp, 9 predicted proteins | sample 1601131 | NCBI WGS metagenome assembly OKRU01 (sample SAMEA3541558, study PRJEB24748) | human gut metagenome | biome: human gut; feature: human-associated habitat; material: faeces | place: China | collected 2012 | reverse complement strand
ATTTGCGACAGAACTGCATAGCGAGATGGAGAAGATAGTACTCTTGGACGAACTGCCGGAGGAGTGGACGTATCCGTTGATACAGCCGAAATTGATAGAGAAGTATTTGCAGATGAAAAATACTATTGATTTTCGCCTGCGTGCTTGATAGAATGTAGGTGTAATAAAAGTTTACCGCTGACCGATATGCGGGATATAAATGGTTGGGTCGAAAGTGTAGTCCTTCGCCGTGAGGCGGGGGACTTTTTATATTGAAGTATATAAAGAAATTCCTGTTAAAGTTATACCTTGAATTAAGATAATCAAGTGAATTATAATGACTTTAGTTAAAAAATAAATTTTGCTACATTTAGGAGGTCCCCATGCTATTTATAGAATACCCCAAATGTTCCACCTGTCAAAAGGCAAAAAAGTGGCTGGAGGAACATAATATCACCTATACAGATCGTCACATTGTAGAGGACAACCCCACCTACGAAGAATTAAAAGAATGGCAGAGCAGAAGTGGGCTACCGTTAAAGAAATTCTTCAATACCAGTGGGTTGTTATATAAGAACATGCAGTTGAAGGACAAGCTTCCGAACATGACGGAAGAGGAACAACTTCGGCTGCTGGCCACGGACGGAATGCTGGTAAAGCGGCCGTTTGTCGTGGACGGGGATCTGGTGTTGACCGGATTCCGGGAAGCAGAATGGAAGGAAAAATTAATTTAGTACAAGGAGGACGAATATGAGCAGAGTAAATTTTGGAGCAAAGCCGGTAATGTATCCCATGCCGGTGCTGATCATTGCAACTTATGACGAAAATGGAGTACCCGATGCCATGAACGCAGCATGGGGAATCATTACGGACATGAATGAGATCTCCATCAGTATGTCAGAGCATAAGACCACGGAGAATCTGGCAAAGACCGGAGCATTTACCGTAAGTATCGGAACCGAAGATACCGTGGTAGCCTGCGACTATGTGGGCGTGGAATCTGCGAAGAAAGTACCTGATAAATTCTCAAAGTCCGGTTTCCATGCAGCCAAGAGTGATTTTGTCAATGCACCGTTGATCGATGAACTTCCCATGGCGCTGGAATGTAAGGTGAAAAGTTTTGAAGACGGCATTCTGGTGGGCGATATCGTCAACGTCAATGCGGACGAAAGCATCCTGACGGATGGCAAGATCGATCCGAAGAAATTGAAGCCAATCAGCTATGATCCTGTGAATAATACTTATCTTGCAATGGGAGATAAAGTAGGAAATGCTTTTAAAGACGGTTTGAAATTGAAATAGTAAGATCAAAGAACGCAGGAGGTTTAACCCTCCTGCGTTCCCATCTCATCGGTAGTAGAGCGGATATGTTCTACTGCCGTTTTTACTTGTTCTGCGCAATCCAGGTTGTTCTGGCTCATGGTGTGCACCTGTTCGGCATTAGCTGTGACTTCTTCGGTTACAGCGGACAGATGGGAGATGTTTTCCATAATCTTATTATTGGATTCTGACAAGCCCAGAATGTGGTGATTTACTTCTTCTACCTGGGAAGCCAGTGCTTCCATATTTTTGTTCAGCTGTTCGAAAGTCTCGGAAGCAGCCAGGATCTTTTCGCCCTGCTGTTCGGTAGCTTCAATGGAACCGTTGATAGTGTTGACTACCATGTTGGCATTGGCATTCAGCTCGTTGGTAATCTTGGTGATCTCTTCAGTAAAACTCTTGGTCTGCTCTGCCAACTGACGGATCTGCTGTGCTACAACAGCGAAACCACGTCCGGCTTCACCGGCACGGGCACTTTCGATGGAAGCGTTCAGGGCTAAAAGATTTGTCTGACCGGAGATTGCCATGATGCTTCCGGCGATAGTTTCCACCTCTTTTGTCTTTTCCTGTAATTTTGCCATGGCATCGGTGACGGAATGGTTGGTATCCTTGATCATGGCGGACTGCTGTTTTAAGGATTCCATAGCAGCCATGTTTTTACGGATGCTTTCGTTAGAATCCTCAGCAATCTGAACCATTTGCTCGGAGATATGACTGGTCTGCTCGATAGCATTCTGAATCGTACCGGTCATCTGGCTCTGCTCCTCAATGCTGGTGGCAGTCATATTGGTGGCATCGGAGATTTCCTGCATGCTGTTGGCAACAGATTCCGTAGTTTGTACCAGCTGGTTCATAAGATCTGTGGTTTTGGTGGTTTCCTGATGTACGGTCTGGGATACGTCCAGAACATTATCCAGTACTTCTTTTACATGTTTATGTTCTTCACGAGAAGAATCGATGGCATCATTGTTAAATAATATAGCAATCTTACCGGTTTCCAGAATAATGATTCCAATCAGGAATACCAGCAGGGTAGAGCAGATGGCATTCACATCCTGACCGTAGATTCCCTTCGTAGCCTGAACGATCATGACGATCAGGTAGAGCACGAATAATCCCAAAGCGGTTTTCTTCAGAGATTTTTTCTCATAATAAGGAATCTGTAATATGAAAATGGCGATCAGCGCATAGTGAATGAAACTTGCATCTGTCTGTAAACCGACTAACAGATACTCAATGCCGATCTCGATGGTAGCGAAGACTTTTAATAGTCGTGTCGCCTTATTTCGAAGGTGTGTCACGGTATTTATCACACAGAAAACGGCGATCAGAATGGTATTTGCGTATGTAACAATGGGCGCAATGTTGTGATTTACCAGTTTCAACCACAGATAAAACAGGAATACAATCGCCAAAAGCGAAGTAGCGATAATATAGAACTGATTCATTCTGATATTGCGTTCCGCGGTATCCGTATAACGATATTTATTATTTTCTTTCATATTCATAAGCCCCCTCCGTATTCATATTGATACTATTATAAGTGTAACTGCTTTCACCAATTTTTTCTACATTTTTATTCCATTTTTTGAAAAAAATATGGAAATAAAAAAGAAAATTGATACTGATTTTCAATATCAAATGCGCTATAATACTTCTGTTACAATACAGAACATTAAAATGTTGAGATACGAAAGGATACAGAAGTGTTATGACACTGAAAGAATTGGAAATCGGCAAAAGCGCCGTGATCGAAACCGTCGGTGGTTCCGGAGAACTCAGACAGCATTTTCTGGATATGGGTATGATCCCGGGAGCGGAGGTGACGGTGGTAAAGCTGGCTCCGATGGGGGATCCCATGGAATTGCAGGTGCACGGCTATGAACTTACGCTGCGGCTGGCGGAAGCGGATCAGATTGAGATCGCACCCATATCGAAGAGAACAAGAGAACATAAAGGGCTGGACCGGGTGACGGATGCGGAGCACCCGGGCTTAGGTGAGGATGGTAAATACCATTCGAAAAAAGATGAGAATCCTCTGCCGGAGGGAACGACACTTACGTTCGCCCTGGCGGGAAATCAGAACTGTGGCAAGACTACACTGTTCAATCAGCTCACCGGTTCGAATCAGCATGTGGGAAATTTCCCCGGAGTTACCGTAGACCGTAAGGACGGTTCCATCAAGGGGTATCCGGATACTTTGGTGACAGACCTGCCCGGTATTTATTCCATGTCCCCTTACAGCAGTGAAGAGATCGTATCCCGTAATTTTATCCTGTATGAGAAACCCAGAGCTATCATTAATATCGTGGATGCGACGAATATCGAGCGTAACCTGTATCTGACCATGCAGTTGTTGGAAATGAACATTCCCATGGTTGTAGCTCTGAATATGATGGATGAAGTCACCGGCAATCATGGTTCCATCGATGTGAACGCCATGGAAGCGTTCCTGGGAGTACCCGTAATCCCCATTTCCGCTGCGAAAAACGAAGGCGTGGATGAACTGATCCGCCATGCAGTCCATGTGGCAAAATATCAGGAACGGCCGCTGCGGCAGGATTTCTGCGATAAAAACGATCATGACGGTTCCGTACACCGCTGCATCCATGCGGTATGCCATCTGATCGAGGATCATGCGGAGTCTGCGAAGCTGCCCCTGCGTTTTGCAGCCAACAAAGCCATTGAAGGAGACCATCTGATCCTGGAGAAGCTGCAGCTGGATGAAAATGAAAAAGAAATGCTGGAGCACATTGTCTGCCAGATGGAGGCGGAGCGTGGCGTGGACAGAAGTGCAGCCATAGCCGATATGCGTTTTGATTTTATCGAGAGATTATGTGAGCAGACAGTAGTAAAACCCAAAGAAAGTAAGGAACGGATCCGCAGTGAGAAGATCGACCGGATCCTCACCGGAAAATATACGGCAATTCCCTGTTTTATCCTGATCATGGTGCTGGTATTCTATCTGACTTTCAATGTCATCGGAGCATGGCTTCAGGGACTGCTGGAACTGGGAATCGGAAAATTGACGGAGATCACCGATGCGGCATTGACGGCAGCTCATGTCAACAGTGCGGTCCAAAGCCTTGTAATAGACGGTATCTTTACCGGTGTGGGAAGTGTACTGAGTTTCCTGCCCATCGTGGTCACTCTGTTTTTCTTCCTGTCTCTGATGGAGGACAGCGGCTATATTGCCCGCGTGGCGTTTGTTATGGATAAGCTGCTTCGAAAGATCGGTCTGTCCGGACGAAGCATTGTGCCGATGCTGATCGGGTTCGGATGTACGGTCCCGGCGGTCATGGCAACGAGAACACTGACCAGTGAGAGAGACCGTAAAATGACGATCCTGCTGACACCGTTTATGAGCTGCTCCGCAAAATTACCGATTTATTCGTTCTTCGTGAGCGTATTTTTCCCGGGAAAAGGCGGACTGATCATGTCAGCATTGTATCTGTTTGGTATCCTGATGGGAATTCTGGTAGCATTTTTATACCGGGGCACGTTGTTTAAAGGAGAACCGGTGCCTTTTGTAATGGAACTGCCGAACTACCGTCTGCCGGGAGCCAAAAATGTAGGGCAACTGTTGTGGGAAAAGGCAAAAGACTTTTTACAGAAAGCATTCACTGTGATCTTCATTGCTACCATCGTGGTATGGTTCCTGCAGAGCTTTGACCTGAAACTGAATCTTGTTGAGGATTCGGCAAACAGTATGCTGGCTATGGTATCCGGCCTGCTGGTACCGCTGTTTCGACCGCTCGGCCTGGGTGACTGGCGGATCTGTACCTCTCTGATCAGTGGATTCATGGCAAAAGAAAGTGTGGTAGCAACCCTGGAAGTATTGTTCGGCAGCAGCATTGCCACGGTACTTACCCCGCTGGCAGCCGCTGCATTATTGGTATTCAGTCTGCTGTATACTCCCTGCGTGGCAGCCATCGCTTCTGTACGCAGAGAACTGGGTGGAAAATGGGCCATTGCCGTGGTACTCTGGCAGTGTTTTGTGGCATGGGTGGCAGCCTTCCTGGTACATGGAATCGGAATGCTTCTGGGATGAAAATTCCTCGATAAGCGAATATTGGATAGAAGTGTGGGAGTGCGCAGCACGAAACAATTCGTAGGAATTAAAGGTGGGGCTTTTGCCCCCGACATTCATATATGATAGAAAACCTGCAGGGGATTATTCCTCCTGCAGGTATTTTATTACACATTTCAGTTCCGGAGAGATCCATTTGTTCCGGTGATACAGAAGCTGCCGCCAGATATCCGGATGAATCTCTGTCATGGGGAGACTGACGAGATTTCCTTTTGCCAGATCTTCTGCTATAACGAACTCCGGCAGATAGGAGATACCGAGACCCTGACACAGAAGATTGCGGATCAGCTGGGTATCGCCCACCTCCATGATGGGCATTGTCTCCTTGCCGTTTTGGGAGAGCAGATCGTCCAGAGCAGCCCGGTAGCTCATGTTTTTCTCTGTCAGGATCAGCGGATATTCCAGAATCTGTTCCAGGGTGACCTGAGTCTGTCCGGCTAAGGGGTGACCGGCACCGGTGACGAAGTGAATATCCACCGGAGCTTCGAAAGCGGTCACATAATTGTGATTAAAAATACGGCGGTCCAGCGTGTATACAATGTCCACCTGATTCTGTCCCAGCATCTGGAACATTTCATCGGTGCTGGTAGCGATGATCTTCAACCGGATTCCGGGATATTTTTCATGAAAATCTTTAAAACGGCTGTGAAATTCCCAGCTGGCCAGGGACTCTGCAATGGCAATCCGCACCAGACCCTCCGGGGCGGTATTACCGCTGATGTGGGTGGCTTCAGCAGCGAGACGCAGGATCTGCTGGGCCAGGGGTAACAGCTTCTCCCCCTCGTTGGTCAGGGTTACGGTATGCCCGATCCGCTCAAACAGAGGGATGGACAGCTCCTTTTCCAATTGTTTGATCTGAAAGGATACGGTGGACTGGGTATAACCCAGACGTCCGGCCGCCAGCGTAAAGCTCTTCAGTTCGTTCACCATAACAAAGGTTTCCAGATTTTTGACATCCATAGAGTAGATACACTTTCTATATTGTAAATTCAATTCTTCGATCAATGCAATGCAAATAATTTGTTTTTCAAATATTTAAGAAAATTATATAATGAGAAAATAGGGCTGTCAATGAGAAAAGACAGCGAAAAATATGGGAAAATAGCAAAAATATATGCCGTATCCCGTGTTTAGAATAAGTAGTTTTGGGAAGGATCAGAGGTATGGAAAACAGAGAGAGACTGGGGAGTCGTTTGGGATTTATCATGCTGTCGGCGGGGTGCGCCATCGGCTGCGGAAATGTGTGGAAATTCCCGTGGATGTGCGGGCAGAACGGTGGCGGAAGCTTCATGCTGATCTACGTGATCTGCCTGATCGTGCTGGGCCTGCCCGCCATGATCATGGAATTCTCCGTGGGGCGTGCGGCGCAGACCAGCCCACTCTATATGTATCGGAAATTATCCGGCGGCAGAGGCAAATGGAATCTGTGGGGCATCGTTTGTCTCATCGGAAACATTGCATTGATCGCTTTCTATGCGGTGGTGTCCGGATGGATCCTCTATTATTTTGTAAAATTTCTAACAGGGCAGAATCAGGATTTCGGTTTTGAAAAAATGATCACGACGCCCTCGGTGAATGTGACATATCTGTTAGTCACCCTGCTGATCGCTTTTGTCATTTTAAGCTTCAACTTGCAGGGCGGTCTGGAACGTATTACCAAATATATGATGTCAGCATTGATCGTGCTGATGCTGGTGCTGGCGGTGCATAGCTTTACACTTCCGGGAGCAGGAGAGGGATTGAGCTTCTATCTGATCCCGCATTTTTCTAAGATCACCGGTTCTGTGGTCGTGGGCGCCATGAATCAGGCATTTTTTACATTGTCCGTGGGAATGGGCGGTATGGCGATCTTCGGAAGCTATATCGGCAGGGATCGTTCTCTCATGGGAGAGTCTATCCATATTATTATCCTGGATACACTGGTGGCAGTGATCGCCGGTATCATTATATTTCCGGCATGCTTCACTTATGATGTGGAAGTGACGGCGGGGCCCAGTCTTCTGTTCGATACTATGGCGACTGTATTTAACAACATGGCAGGCGGCAGATGGTGGGGAACCTTATTTTTCCTGTTCATGGTGTTTGCAGCCATGTCCACAGTGCTGGGTGTGTGTGAAAATATTCTGGCCATGGTCCGGGAACTGACCGGATGGTCCAGACCGGCAGGGTGTGTAGCGTGTGGTGCCGGATGTTTCCTGTTGGCTCTGACGACAGCACTGGGCTTCAGTGTATTTCATTTTCAGCCGTTTGCAGCGGGGACGACCTGGCTCGATTTCTGGGATTTCCTGGTGTCGAATAACATCATGCCCATAGGTTCGATCCTGCTGGCAGTATTTTGTTGTTATAAGGTCGGCTGGGGCTGGGACAAATTCCTGGAGGAAGCAAATGCCGGCAAGGGCTTAAAGGTCCAGCCGTGGATGAAGCCGGTGTTCAAATATTTTGTGCCGGCGGCAGTGCTGTTCATCTATGTGTACGGAATGGTAAATTTTGCATGGAAATAGGAGAAATGAGATCAAGATAGGAAGAGACAAACGACGGTGGGGTGAGAACTCTGCCGTTTTTGTGTATAGGATGAGCAGGGAAGCGGTTGCACCGAGACTCAAAATTGGGTAGTATGTAATTATTCAGAGGTGGTTTTGTGAATAGGGTTCTGAATAGTTATGGCAGTATAAAGAATAGAAGCAGGAGGCATCTATGACAGAGCAGGAGATCCGGACGATATTACGCAGACAAAGAGAATATTTTGCTACGGGAGCCACACTTTCCCGGGAATTCCGGGCAGAACAGCTGGGAAAGTTAAAGACTTCCCTGCAGCGCCATGAAACAGAATTGAACGCTGCACTGCAACAGGATCTGGGGAAAAGCCGGATGGAGAGCTATATGTGCGAGATCGGGCTGACGCTCTCGGAGCTGACCTGGATGCAGAAGCACCTACGGGGACTGATGCGGGAAAAGAGAGTGCAGACACCGTTATCGCAGTTTGCAGCGAGGAGCTTCCGGTCTCCGTCACCCTATGGCACCGTGCTGATCATGAGTCCATGGAATTATCCGGTGCTATTGACACTGGATCCGTTGATCGATGCTATTGCCGCAGGGAATACCGCAGTGGTAAAGCCCAGTGCCTATGCTCCGGCAACGGCAGCAGTGTTAAAAATGATTTTGGAAGAATGCTTCCAGGCGGAATATGTGGCGGTGATCACCGGCGGCAGAGCAGAGAATCAGGCATTGTTACAGCAGCGGTTTGATATGATATTTTTCACCGGAGGCAAGACCGTGGGACGGGAGGTGCTTAGAAGTGCTGCGGAATATTTGACCTCGGTGACGCTGGAGCTGGGCGGGAAAAGTCCCTGTATCGTGGATGCTACGGCGAAGCTTCCGCTGGCGGCGAGGAGGATCGTATTCGGAAAATATCTAAACTGCGGACAGACCTGTGTGGCACCGGATTATGTGTTGTGTGATGTCAGGATCCGCGACCGATTGGTGGAAGCTATCCGGGAGGAGATCGCGAGGCAGTTTGGAGCAGATCCCCTGCAGAATCCGGATTACGGGAAAATCATTAACGAGAAGCATTTTCACAGACTGTTGGGTTTGATGGATGCGGAAAAAATCGTCTGCGGCGGACAGTATGACGAGAAGACGTTGCGCATTGCGCCTACGGTGATGATGGATGTGGACTGGTCGGATGCCGTGATGGGAGAAGAAATCTTCGGACCGATCCTGCCGGTGGTGACTTATAATGCGTATGATACAGAGAAAAGCATTGTACAAAATGATTTTAGCGGAGAGGTTTCCGGAACCCATGCTGCCGCGGGAGATTTTGTGGATTGGGCGATCCGCTGCGTAGAGGAACATCCCCATCCGTTGGCACTGTATTTCTTCAGTGAAGATAAAAAAGCCCAGAGACGGATCCTGGATCACTGTCATTTTGGCGGCGGCTGCATCAACGACACCATCATTCACCTGGCCACCAGCGCCATGCCCTTCGGCGGCGTGGGTGAGAGCGGTATGGGTGGTTATCACGGCCGCACCGGATTCGAGACCTTCAGCCATTATCGGAGTATCGTGGACAAAAAGACATGGATGGATCTGCCGATACGGTATCAGAGGTATGATGAGAAAAAAGAGAAGCTGTTGCGGCGGTTTTTGAGGTAACGTCCTGAAAAGTGTGAGATGGCACGAGATTACGTCCTGAAAAGTGTAGTGTATAGCCTAAATTACGTCCTGAAAAATGTTCTGCGAAAAATATCAGCCCCAAATTGCGATCCGGACGTCAATGTCGGATTACAGAGAGCAGGAATGGATGACGAATATTCCGCTTTATCATATTGACCGGGTAAGAAAATATATGGAAGAATAAAGGAGTGAGCGAGCATGAATATAAATTTTAATCGTACAAAATGTATCACAGCAGCAGTATTATTGCTGGTTGCTATTTTATCCATAACGGTTGTAGGAAAATACGTCTCTGCACCGGAGAATCATCAGAAGACCATTGCCTCTCTGGATGAGAAAAAACAGACTGTCATGGAACTGACGGCGGCATCCACGGTGACTTCGGCACTGATCACCTTGCTTCCGGGCGACACGGCAACACCCATTGCGGAGAAAATGGCAGATGTCAGCGGATATCTGCTGGTGGTCCTCTGCGCTATCTATCTGGAAAAATATCTCGTGACGATTACCGGCTATGTGGCATTTACCTACCTGATTCCGATTGCCTGCGGCTTGTGGATATTCAACCTGATCTTTGCAAATGCCACCGTGCGAAAACTGGCAGCAAAGCTGGCGGTGTTTGGCTTGGCGATCTCTCTCGTGGTGCCTGCCAGTGTGAAGATCTCTGACCTCATCGGTGACACCTATCAGGCCCAGATCGAAGCAACCATTGAAGATGCCAAGAACACACAGAGCATACTGGAAAACAGTGGCGTGGTGGATGATGACACTAATGCGACGGAAACAACCGGAATCGGAACAACGGGAACTGCGACACAGAATACACAGGAGAAGGACAACAGCACGTCCGGCTCTGTTACTAATATCTTTGATTGGGCAAAGGATGCTATTTCCGGCGCTAAAGATTCGGTGGCAAATGTCGTGGAAAATGTGACGGTTTCTACCGAAGAACTGGTACAGAAGGTGGAGAATTCCCTCAATCACTTTATCGAGGCGGTTGCCGTGATGATCATTACTTCCTGCGTGATCCCGATGTTGGTACTGTTGTTGTTCTTCTGGATGGTAAAGATCGTGCTGGATGTGGATCTGAGTGGCGTGAAGATCAAGGGGATGCTGCCGGAGCGGAAGGAATAAGTGAAAAGAAAAGAGGGGAAAAATGGAATATCTTGCACATATTGATGGAGACAGAGAACAATCCGTGAAGGATCACCTGCAGGGAACCGCAGACCTTGCGGGAGAATTTGCGGCAAAATTCGGGAAAGCAGACTGGGGATACTGTTGTGGAATGCTGCATGATATCGGAAAATATTCTCTGGAATTTCAACGGAAAATTCATGAAAATTTGAATACTCAGGTGGATCATTCCACTGCCGGAGCAAAGGTTTGCGAAAAACTGGACGGTTATTATTGGCTCCTGACTTACTGCATTGCCGGACATCATGCAGGACTGCCGGATTTGGGACGAAAGGGATTGACGTCATCTTTGCTGGGGAGACTTGACAAAAGGTTGTGTGATTACAGTGCATATAGGAAAGAAATTGAAATCCCGCAAATTGCCACACTACCCATTGCCATGGATCCGGAAAAAGATCCTCATTTTGCTTTGAGTGTGTTTATCCGAATGTTGTATTCCTGCCTGGTGGACGCAGATTTCCTGGATACGGAACAGTTTATGAATAACGGAATAGTCCAAAGGGACTCCGGAGAGAGTATGGAAGCTCTTTTGGACAAATTATATCATCGTATATCGGACTGGCTTGAAAATCGGGATGATACTACGATTGATGGAAGACGATCCGAAATTCTCCGGAACTGTCTGGAAATGGGAAAGTCTTCCAAAGGATTGTTTCAGCTTACGGTACCCACCGGTCATCTGGGCGGTGAGCAGCAGATTGGTGCACAGATCGAACACAATGAGATCG
>OKRU01003873.1_pt1 | contig 11496 bp, 16 predicted proteins | sample 1601131 | NCBI WGS metagenome assembly OKRU01 (sample SAMEA3541558, study PRJEB24748) | human gut metagenome | biome: human gut; feature: human-associated habitat; material: faeces | place: China | collected 2012 | reverse complement strand
GGGCATGGCGGCGGAACGCTTCAAATACCAGGCCAGGCAGGGCGTGAACAATTTTCTCCGCAGCTTTCTGGAACTGCTGTTCCAGTCGGTTTCGCTGGTACTGGACACGCTGAGAACCTTCTTCCTGATCGTATTGAGCATTCTGGGGCCCCTGTCGTTCGCCATATCGGTGTACGACGGCTTCCACAATACGATGATCCAATGGATTTGCCAGTATATCAGCATCTATCTGTGGCTGCCCATATCCGACCTGTTCAGTTCCGTGCTGGCAAGGATTCAGGTACTGATGATCGAAAAGGACATCGCCGCACTGAGCGATCCCGCCTATGTGCCCGACGTGAACAATTCCGCTTACATCATCTTCATGCTGATAGCCATTGTGGGGTATTTCACCATTCCGACAGTATCCACATGGGTGATTCAGGCATCGGGAGCCGGCAACTACGGCAAGCAGGTCAACTCGTGGTCATTGAAGGGCGGACGTGCGGCTGCCGCTGTTTCCGGTGCAGCCGTCGGTCATGTAGCCGGCAAGTTAAGAGGCAGATAACCCAATATAAAATCTTATAAACATATGGAATTTAAGAGTTTGAAGAATATAGAAACGAGCTTCCGGCAAATCCGCACGATGGGTATCGTGTTCGTTTCGCTCTGTGCTCTGGTTACCGGCTATGCTCTCTGGAGTTCCTACCGGTTCGCCGAACGGCAGAGGGAGAAAATCTATGTGCTGGACAATGGGAAGTCCCTGATACTTGCTCTTTCCCAAGACCTTTCGCAGAACAGGCCGGTGGAGGCGAAAGAACATATCCGGCGTTTTCACGAGCTGTTTTTCACCTTGTCGCCCGACAAGGCGGCTATCGAGTCGAATATCCGCAGGGCGTTGTTCCTGTGCGACGAGAGTGCGTTCCGCTACTACAAGGACTGGGAGGAAAAGGGGTATTACAACCGTATAATCTCGGCCAATATCAACCAGAGCATCCGGGTGGACAGCGTGGCGTGCGACTTCAACAGCTACCCGTATGTGGTAACGACCTACGCACGGCAGTCGCTGGTCAGGTCAAGCAACATCACGGAACGGAGCCTTGTAACCCGTTGCCGGCTGTTGAACTCGGTCAGGTCGGACAATAACCCGCACGGCTTCACGATGGAGCAGTTCAATATCGTGGAGAACCGGGATTTGAGAACCATTGAACGATAACTTAAAAAAAGACAGGAAATGAACCGATTGAAAAAATGGATCAGGTACGTGCCTGACAGGATAGACGACGGACTCCGCTATCTGTGCGGACGGATGTCGCCCGATGTACGGCTCGTCTGCGTGGTGGTCATGCTCACCGGCTTCGGCTGTCTGTCGATATACATGACGGTATCTTCGATATACCGCATCGGCAGGCATGAGGGGGAGCAGTTGCAAATGGAGCATATCAGGCGGATGGAGCTGTACAGGGGGATAAACAAGGATAGTATAAACATTAAAAACCAGGTGGATTATGGAGAACCTAAAAAATCAGGAACGGCAACCGGCGAACGCTGCAACGCCTGAAAAGGCGGAAGAGAAAGGGCAAACGCCGAAACAGGGGAAGAAAGAGGCCAGACCTCTGACTCCGGAAGAGATGCTCAAGCGGAAGAAGATGCTCGTGTATCCGTTGTTCTTTCTCGTGTTTCTGGGAGCGATGTGGCTGATATTCGCTCCTTCAGACAGCGACGAGCCATTAAGGGAGGGATTCAACGTGGATGTTCCGATGCCGGAGGACAAGGGGCTGCTGTCGGATAAAAAGACCGCCTACGAACAAAGTGCCTTTGAAAAGAAACAAAAGGAGAAAATGAACACGCTTCAGGATCTGGCGGTATCACTGGAACAGGAAGAGCCAACAGCGGACGAAGTATTCCTGACGGAAGAGGACACGGACAACGGCAGTCCGTCTATCCGTTCCTCGGCCAATGCCTATCAGGACATCAACCGGCAGTTGGGCAGTTTTTATGAAACACGGCCTGCGGAAGACGATCAGAAAACACTGGAACTGGAATGGCGCATTCAGGAGCTGGAGCGTCAGGCGGAGGAAGAGCGCAAGGCCAGAGAAAACAGCGAGGAGCAACTGCGGCTGATGGAGAAGTCCTACGAGATGGCGGCAAGGTACATGCCGGGCGGCGGTGAAACCAAACAGGTCGCCGTGTCCTCCTCTACGGGTAAAACGCCGGTCTGCCCGGTTACGCAGGTAACGGAACGGGTGGTCAGCCTGCTGGCCGCACCCCTGTCCGATGAAGAGTTTGCCAGACAGTACGGCAAACCCAGAAACATGGGTTTCCACACGGTGGGGACAGTCCGGAGCCGTACGGAAAGGAACGGTATCCGTGCCTGCGTGTACAGGACGGTAACAGTTTCGGGAAGCGACGGTCAGGAAGTGGGTCTGCGCCTGCTGGAGCCGGTGCAGGCCGGGGAGTTGTACATACCCGCCAACACGATACTGACCGGCACGGCGAAAATCAGCGGTGAGCGCATGGAAATCACCGTTTCTTCGATTGCCTTTCAGGGAACAATCCTGCCGGTGGAACTGGACGCTTATGACACGAGGGGCATGAAGGGCATTGAGGTCAGGGGATCGCAGGAGCTTACCGCCGTCAAGGAGATGGCGGCCAACATGGGCTCGGCAATGGGAAGCAGCATCAACATCTCCACCAATGCCGGCGCACAGTTGGCTGCGGACTTGGGCAAAGGGGTGATACAGGGCGCATCGCAATACCTTTCCACAAGGTTCAGGACTGCCAAGGCGACTTTGAAGGCGGATTACGAGCTACTGCTCGTGTCAAGACAATAAACGGTTAAAATTAATTTATCAATCAAGAAAAAACAACAAGCATGAAAAAAGTAATTTTAATGATGGCTTTTGCCATTGGTATGACCGGTGCGTATGCACAAAAGACCGTGAAAGTGGAAAAGACGGGAAATGACACGGAAGAAACGACAGATTCCGGAGAAACGGAAACCATGCCGCTGCCGGATAAGGAGGACGCAAGGCGCAGTCCGTCCACCGGTGATTTGTTTGACGGGCTGACACGCCCGGTGGCATTCGACCGGATGGTTCCTCCATACGCTTTGGAGGTGACATTCAATAAAACGGTACACCTTATCTTCCCAGCTGCTATCAAGTATGTGGATCTGGGATCGGCGGACATTCTTGCCGGTAAAGCGGACGGTTCGGAGAACGTACTTCGGGTGAAAGCGGCGTTGAGGGACTTCTCCCGTGAAACGAATCTGGCGGTGATCACGGATGACGGCAGCTATTATACATTCAATGTGAAGTATGCGGACGAGCCGACCAAGCTGAATATCGAGATGAAAAGACTTCATCCATGATGGCGAGGCGGTGAACCGGCCGAACAACTCTCAGGAAATCTACCTTACGGAACTCGGCAGCGAGTCCCCGCTGCTGGTACGGCTGATCATGAAGTCCGTCTATGACAACAACAAACGTCTGGTGAAGCATATCGGCTGCAAGCGATTCGGCATCCAGTATATCCTGAAGGGGATTTATACGCACAACGGTCTGCTTTATTTCCATACGGAACTGAAAAACGCTTCCAACGTGCCGTTCTCCGTTGATTTCGTTACTTTTAAGGTGGTGGACAAAAAGATTGCAAAACGTACCGCCATTCAGGAACAGGTTATCGTGCCGCTTCGTGCCTTCAACTATGTAACGGCGGTTGATGGAAAAAGCAAGGAACGGACGGTATTTACCCTGCCCAAATTCACCCTTCCGGATGACAAGCAGCTGGTTGTCGAGATGAACGAGCAGAACGGGGGAAGGCATCAGCGGTTTATTCTGACCAACGCCGAGCTGATCCGTGCCAAAGTCATTAACGAGCTGAAGGTGAAATAGTATGAAAAGGGTATCTGTTATTATATGTATGTTTTTGTGCTTTGTCCTGACGGACAAGGCACATGCCCAACGTTGCCTGCCCGGTACAAAAGGGCTGCGTATTACCGCCGGTATGACGGACGGTTTTCACACTGCGGACAAACGTAACGAATTGGGTTACCATTTCGGACTGGGAACGGACAGATATGTGAACGGCTGCCATAAGTGGGTATTCGGGGGCGAGTATCTCCAGAAGTATTATCCATACAAGGACATACGTGTCCCGGTTTCCCAATTCACTGCGGAAGGCGGCTATTATTATAATTTCCTTTCGGATGCCAACAAGGTGTTTCTCTGCTATGCCGGCGGTTCGGTGCTGGCAGGATATGAAACCGTGAATTGGGGTACAAGTACGTTGTTCGACGGCTCACGCCTGTGTGCCGGGGATGCGTTTGTCTATGGCGGTGCGGTATCGCTGGAGATAGAAACCTACCTTGCCAATCAGGTGGTATTGCTGTTCCATGCCCGTGAGCGTTGCCTCTGGGGAAATGACAGCGGACACTTTCATTTCCAGTTCGGGGTGGGCGTCAAATTCATAATTGATTAGGGCATGGTTCTTTTGGAATTATTTTCGGGTATTGGCGGCTTTAGTAAAGGATTGCAGGCTGCCGGATACTCGTTTGAGAAAGTATATTTCTCGGAGATAGAAAAAAATGCAATCGCCAACTTCAAATACAATTTTCCTTATGCGGAACATATCGGATCGGTTACAGAAATCGGAACAGTGGAAATCGGACATCCCGACATCATCACTTTCGGAAGCCCTTGCCAGAATTTTAGTTCAGTCGGCGACGGCAGCGGGCTGCGTGGAGAGGCAAGTTCCCTTGTCAGGTATGCTGTCGAAGCCGTCGGGAGATTCAGACCTGACGTTTTTATCTGGGAGAATGTTAAGGGAGTCTTCTTCGCAAAGCATCGATCAGATTTTTGGAGCATTATCAAAGCGTTTGCCGACATTGGCGGTTATCGACTTGAATGGCAACTGTTTAATACGGCATGGTTTCTACCCCAGAACAGAGAGAGAATCTACCTTGTCGGACGTGTTGCAGACCGGTGTACCGGAGATGTATTTCCTTTCCCTGCGCCGGGTGGAGTGAATCATCCGTGCAGGAAAGACACGGTTCATTCCCATACCTGCGGAACGATAACACGTAACTATTACAAACAGCCCAATTTCGGCAATTATCTGATAAACCTGCAACCGGGGGAAACTTTTGACGGACAGCCGAACGAAGAACAGAAATCCCGAATCCGTATGCTGACGGAAGTGGAGTGCGAACGCTTGCAAGGCTTTCCCGATGATTTTACCAGATACGGAATTATCAACGGGGAAGTGAGAGAAATCTCACGAGCCAACCGGTATGCGATGCTCGGCAATGCCGTGAGCGTACCTGTGGTACGTGCCGTAGCGGAACGCATCAGAAATAGTACTGTTTTAAACGATTAAATTTTTAATGTGTATGAAAAAGATGATAGAAACATTGTTTGTTGTTACATTCATGCTTGTCGGTGTGATATGTGTAACCGCCTGTTCTGACAAATTGGATGTTCAGCAGGTGTATGAGTTTGATCTGGCGACCTTGCCGGTGCAGACGACAATCGTAAAGGGCGAGGAAGCGGAAATCCGTTGTCAGCTTGTAAGAAGCGGCGAGTATCAGGACACCAAATACTTCATCAGGTACTTCCAACCGACAGGCAAAGGGGAACTTCGCATGGAGGACGGTACGGTGCTATTGCCAAACGACCTGTATCCGTTACCAGAAGAAACGTTCAAACTCTATTACAAATCACTTGACACAGACCAGCAGAAAATAGATATTTACATTCTTGATTCCTTCGGTCAGGTTGTACAAAAGTCTTTTGCCTTTAATAATGAAGAGGAAGATGAAAAGGAGGATACCGAATGATTTATGCCGGATATACCCCGAAAAAAAGCAGCGACGAGCAGTATACTCCGGCTTATGCGGTAGCTCCTATAATCAAATATATACCCGGAAATAAAATAGTCTGGTGTCCGTTTGATACAGAGCATAGTGAGTACGTGCTTGCGCTGAAAGCCGCCGATATCAGAGTGGTTCACTCCCATATCCTTACCGGTGAGGACTTCTTCGTTTACGAGCCGGAAGAGTGGGATCTGATTGTTTCCAATCCTCCGTTCAGTATCAAACAGAAGGTTGTGGAACGCTGCCTTGCACTCGGCAAGCCGTTTGCGTTACTGCTTTCCAATCTTTGGCTGAACAGCAGTGCACCGGTTCACTTGTTCCGAGAAAAGGAGATGCAGATGTTGTTGTTCGACAAACGTATCCAGTTTACGGAAAAGAACGCTGCCTATTTCGGATCAAGTTACTTTTGTTGGAAAGTCCTCCCAAGACAGATTGTGTTTGAGAATCTGAACCGTTCCAAATATGAAGAGAGCCGGATGGCTGATGACATGAGGAAATTGATAAAACCTTTAATGAACGAGCATGGATAGGAAACAGGAAGATGCGGATATAAAATCAGTACAGGAAAATCCCGGATATTTTCGGGATCTTCCTCCGGAACGTAAAACTGAGAATGTATGCTGGCACGCTGTCAATGCCGACAGTGCCAATGTGCGTCATGTACCGGAAGAAATGTTCTCCTACGAGATTGTCGGTATGGCTCTGACAAACAAACCCGATTCCATACATGATATGCCTTGTGGGGTACTGAAGTGCTTTTTGCCGTTGATTCTGGAAGATGACCGGTATCTCCGGGAGGCACTGCCGAAAGACGACATACCTTTGGAGGTATATGAGGAGATGGTCAGACGGAACGGAAAGACTCTGGAATATGTGCCTGAAGGCATGAGAACACCGGAAATCTGCCGTACCGCATTATCTAAAGTAAAGCACGATCCGGCTGTGCTGTTGCCCTATGTTCCTTATCCCGACATTTGTCTGGAGATTATGAAATTGCTTGAAGGGAAATGGAGATGTTCGGATTTGATGCGTTCTGTCCGGTGGAACATTATAGATGACCGGATGGCGGAATATGCTGTAAGCAGGGACGGCTATGCAATTTCGTCTGTGCCGGTACACCTGCAGACGGAAAAAATGGTCTGTCAGGCTGCCGCCGATACCTATAATTCGGCATTGCAGTTGAAAAGCATAAGGTATGATTTAAAGACTGAAAAAGCATATCTTGCGGGAATGGACAAAAATGTACCGGAAAGTTTTCTGAACATCCCACCCGATAAAAGAAGTGCGGAAATCTGCCTTCAAGCGGAAAAGTGGTATCCGGAACTATTGAAAAAGCAACCGGAACTGATTCCCGATATTGTCAAAAACAGCTGTAACGTATATTCTCTCAATCACAAAATGGAACAATGCACGGGCACAAAGTTCTCTATCGGGCAGATAAAAAAACTGTATGACGGGAAGGCTTTGCCTGTTAAGGAAATTTGGACTCCGAAGGGGGTAATGAAAGATGTGACGGTTTCCTTTGACAAAAGGTTGAAAGAGTTCAACTTTTCACCGGTCAGACAAATCAAAAGAAAAGGAATAAAACTATGACATGTGAACTCTCCTTGCAGACAACCGGCAAGGAGAGTTCTTTGGTGCAAATGGTTAATAACTCTCTCTCAATCTTATTACATATTATTATATCTTGTTTTTCAGATATTTATTGTTCTGTCATATACTTTCTTTGTTTTTGAATCAACCATTCATCACGTTTCTGTCTGCACTCTTCCAATGTGGGCTTCACACAGGAGAAAAGTTCGTTGTCTGCCGTGTCCCTGTAATCATAATGGTAAAACGTGCGGCTTTTCCGTCTTACGGTCATTTGGAATTTTTCATATTTCTCACCCGCCTTGCAGGTTGAAACTCCGTTCTCGTTCATTTTTGTTGCCATAACTTATGATTTTATAGTTTGTGAATATTAAAACAGGCTTAACTGTCGGGGCTGTGTGTATTTCCGCTTGAGTTCCAACAGTTTTTCTTTCAGACTGCGGATAACCTTCGGGTTGTAATTGCTTCTGTCGGAAACAGACCAACATTCCGCTTTGTTGTATTGTCGTTCCAACAGGCGGATGCCTTGCCGGACAGCTTCCTTATAATCTCTGACAGGCTCATCCCAAACGTACGGGTGGCTGCCGCCTCCGGCTGTGCCGGTACACCAGTCGATGGATACCGCATACGTCCCGTCAACGGATTGCCCGATATGGATCGTGTTGGAAGTATCCAATTTGATTTCTTCAACTATCGGTAACATACCATTAATCCAACCGTGTTCGTTGAACCGCTTGCCGACATAGCCGAAAATCAGCCCTCTTTCATACGTGCGTACATTGAGTATGATATGTCGTACACTCTTGCCGAAACTTTCGAAATAGGCGATTTGTTCCGTGTCATTGCGGCGTAGTGCCAACAAGTAACGGAGGACTGTGCTGCGTTCCACCCTGCAAGGACTGTATTCTACAATCTCCTGCAATTTCTCTTCTCGTGTCATTTGAAATATTGGCTTCATGTCATTTATGTATTAGAGGATTAAAATGTCGCAATGAATAACCGGCTTTGGATGAACTGCACGCTTCCTTTGGAAATGCGCTGGTTGCACCAGAAATGGTGTGAGCCATAGCCGTAGGTGAAAAAATCGTCCAGTTCGGTCGTTTCCCGAAGTTTGTCAATGGATTGGCGGAGTTCCTCTTCCGTCCGGCAAAAGAGAAGGGTATTTACCAGTCGGATAAGGAGTGCAGGGATTTTCTCATCCCATGCACAAATTACGGTTTCAAATGTTACATTCATATTTTCCTGATTTATTCATTAGACAGTCATCTTTAAAATCTCTCTCCAGTATATCGGTTCTACCTCACTGAGAAGAAAGTCGATAAAATCTTTTCTCGCCTCTTTACACAATTCCCGGTAAAGTTCTCCAAAAGTGGTGATGTTGCCGTTCAGGTAGGTTTCCACCATATACTCGAAAATGTTGTTTACCTCGTAATATCTGCACTGTTGTGCGACAGTCCTGCTATATCGTTTCATAAGGCTTTATTTATAAAGGTTTATAATGTTTCTGTTCATCATCCGTGCTTTTCCTACGGTATAATAAGTACCGCCATAGGGCTGCTTGTCCCAATAGGCCAGGACGATTTCGGAGTTGTCAATCAGGTAGTCGTTCCTGTGATGGAAGCACTCTTTGCAGTAATCTTCCCTGAGAATGACCGTTTCATCGGCAGTTTTCATTATCCGGTCGTATAAGGACTTGTTCTCCGGGCGGTATCTGTCTGACTGCCGGCGGAACGGCACAACGGCAATGAGCCGAATATCCGTGTATTCCATTTTGAGGTCGGCTACCGCTTGGGCTGCAAGCAAATCAAAGCCTTCCGCCATTCCGCTTAGAAAGTAACGATAGCCCAGACTATACAACCTTTTCACTTGCGAAACTATATCCAGATAAAGATACAGCATACGGACTTGGAGGATACGTTCTGAACGGTGTCCGGTGAACGCTACTGATTTTGTAATATCCATTGTCATAACTGTGTGTATTAAAGTATTAATAACCAAATGATAATCCCGACTACGACAGCAAAGGAAAGAATGGAAACCAGACAACCCCATGCGAAGCGGATCACGTCCGTTATCAGTTCTTTTACGAGCCACAGACCGATAAACCACGCCAAAAGACTGCCACCGTACAAACTCCAACAGAAGCCTGAAAGAATGAGCCGAACCGACCAGCCAAACAATTTATGCAGAGGCAGATTGAGTCTGTTCTTATTTCCGTTATGTATTTCTCTTGCTGTTTTCATAATCACGACATTTTTTTTATGCATTGACGAGTTGAGCTGACTTATTTCATGTGCGTCAAAAGGTAGGGTTCAGGAAAAACAAGGTTTTTGGAAAAAATACCTCGTGCCATTTATGGCGCAGGGAAGATTTTTTTCAAAACCGGAACGGCTTGACCTTGTTTTTCCGTTAAGAACCCGAAGTACCTTTGCACTTGAATAAGTTAGTTTAATTCGTTCCTTTGTTTTAAATGTGGAGTGATGGCTACTGAAAACAGTGAGAGAAATACCCCGAAGGAAGTTAGCCTTAAACTTTGCTTAGAATCGTTGTGTTATAAATCCTTTATGCATAAAGCGGTGATTAATACGAAAAAATTTCTACCTTTGTGTTAGCGATGCAAATAGCATCGTGTAATGTGTTCGTTTACCGTAGTCCAGAAATCGCCAATTTCAAAAATACAGAGGTAAATGAACCGGATAGGTTATACTTTGACGTAACCTGTCGGTTCACTCTGTATTGAGCGTTTGGCGATGCTTTGGACTTGTGACTGGCAGCGTTACGTCAATTTAATATAATAACCTTATTGTTATGGATTTACAATCGACTCCCCTGAAAGGAATAGTCCGGTCTTCAGAAGATGGGCTTTTCTATCTGTTTCCCATTCAGAGTTTATCTACATTGCAAGAGATGAAAGGGCATTTGACCTGTGCGATAGATGTCTTGAGTAATCCGGATGAAAATGATACGGAAAAGCGTTTGGACGCAGTTCGGACATTGAACAGCCTTGTTGCTGCGTTGAGCGTTAATGACGGCAATTACTATGATGCGATAGATATTGCCTTTGAGGAAATCAGAGAGTAAAAATATACAGATAATAATAAAAGCCTTCCTATTTCAAAAACGGAAAAAAGAAAGGTGTTGTACCGGGCAATGTGGGATTCATCACGCTTGCTTGTACAACACTTTTCTACGATTTTGTATGGATGAAAGATCGCTCCGGTTTCGGAGAAATGGGAACGTTCTTTCTACCGATAATGATGCGGCTTTTATTCCGCTATCGGGGTTGAGGATTAGAATGGAAGAACTTCATCCGTTCCGTTATTCATCTGTTCCTGTTCATGCTCTTTACGCCGTTTTTCTTTTTCCTTCTTTTTTTCTTTATCCTTTATTTCCTGTTCTTTAAGTATTTGTTTCAGGGGCTTGGCTATATCAGGACGTTCCTTTTTGAAACGTTTATAGAAGATCTCTTCTATAAATTCCGGTAAGGGGGCTTTCCACGACTCTTGCCGGTGGTTGTCTATCTTGCCGAGTTTGTCGGGGTTGAGTCCAAGTTCACGTGCCATTTGTACATGGGTATCCGATAGCCGGTGTTTCTTTTGGGCGACTATCCATTTTTCGATCTGGGATTTCTTGATTGCCATATTACTTTTGATTTTCAGATTTTACTGTTTTACCTAAAAACAAACCGGTAACGGATTTTGCGCCGAGTTGTATCAGTTTGCGTTTCATTTGCGTGAAATTCTCGCCGGAAGAGATAATGTCATCTATTAAAAATACGTCCCGGCCTTTAAAATAATCGGGATGAAAGATCAAGTTGGATAATTTGTCTTGTCCGTGAGTTCCTTTCATCTGCTCACGGTCTTCTTTTATCCATGTGGCACGAAAACCGTCCACAACTTTAAGCCGATGTGAGAGAAGGCTGCAAAAACGGGCAAAACGGGTGATGTTCCGTTCACGGGTTGCCGCCGGTATGGGAATCAGCACGGCGTTGGCGGCTTTCTCTTTGAAGAACATCCGGGCAACGATTCGTGCTGCAATGACGGATGTATGAC
>OKRU01003872.1_pt1 | contig 11497 bp, 8 predicted proteins | sample 1601131 | NCBI WGS metagenome assembly OKRU01 (sample SAMEA3541558, study PRJEB24748) | human gut metagenome | biome: human gut; feature: human-associated habitat; material: faeces | place: China | collected 2012 | reverse complement strand
ACATGGTGTGTTGGTTGATGTTTACGGTGAAGGGGCGTTTATCAGACTAATGACTATCAAGGTAAGAAACTTGAGGGCTTTGGTTCTGTAATTGACTATCTTCAGAGCTTCTGGGGATTCTTCTTCGTAATCGTTCTACCAATGATATTATTCTTTATCTATGAGCTGGTTCGTGTTATCCGTAATGTGATGGCTTATACTAAAGAAAAAGCTATTGTTGCTGCCAAGGAAGCTGCCGAAAATGCAGAACTTTCAGAAGCACAAAAGCAAAAAGCAATAGAAGAATATTTAGCAAGTCAAAAGGCAAAGGAAGAATCTTCTAAAGAAGAAAAATCCAATGACCAAGAATAAAATTAAAAGCTTGCTAAGAGGTGAAAGTCCACTGTTGCAGAGAATTTTCACTACAATTTAGTTGGCAGTACACTAATGAAAATACTGCATATGAGGGCTAAACCGGAAAGAATTATATGGTTAAGCAAATATGTAAACATAAGCGATAAATCTTTCTAACGGGTCAGCAACGCCGGAAAGATTTGTTGTTTGTTTATGATTGAGGCGATTAGTCATAGGACTAAGGGTAAAACTTTTTTAAGAACAGAAAGAGGAGTAGATTCCTTATGGATACAGTATTCAAATTTTTATATGAATTTCTGGGACAATTCTTTACTTCACTTTGGAGTATTGTAACAGGAATTTTCAAGGGCATTGTTGGAATGTTTGATTTTCCGGCATACGGTAAGATTATTAGCGATTATACATCAGAACTTGGAGGTTTAGAATGGGTAATTGCCATATTTGCAATGTTGTTACTAGCAGCTGTCCTTGTATTTTTAGTAATGCTTGTTGTTCTATCCTTAAAAAAGTTTTTCCGTTATAAGAAAAAGGTTAAGGATACAGGGGACTTAGTAGCGGAAGTTAATCACCTAACTAAAGAGGTTATGAGACTAAACCTTGAGAAAGATAAGATTCTATCAATGAAGGTTTCTCAGATTGGTCTTAACCCTAACGAAATTTCTGAACTTACAGGGGAAGAAATGGAAGCTCTTAATAATGGTGAAGAAGAAACAACTCAGCGTTTCTACAAGCTATGTCATATTGATGAAGTTTGGGCAGACTATCAGCCACCAATTTACAACAATACAATTACACTTGAACAGTTCTGTGACCAGTTCCGTAACTTTGCTTGTTCAAGACTTGGTCTATACTATGATACTAAGTTGATTAGATATTTTGTTGCTTCATTCGGTAGTAACAGACTTATTATCCTACAAGGTATCTCCGGTACAGGTAAAACTTCCCTTGCTCGTGCATTTGGTAAGTTTGTATGTAACGACTCAATCATCACACCTGTACAGCCATCTTGGAGAGATAGAACTGAACTATTCGGTTACTTCAACGAATTTACTAAGAGATTTAACGAAACAGAACTATTGCGTGCAATGTACGAAGCAACTTATAACGATAATGTTTATGTTATTGTACTTGATGAAATGAATATCGCCAGAGTTGAATATTACTTTGCTGAAATGTTATCAATTCTAGAAATGCCGGATTGTGATGAATGGGTAATCTCAATGGTTCCAAATGTATGGCCTGATGACCCTAAACACTTTGAACAGGGTAACTTTAAGATTCCACCAAATATGTGGTATATCGGTACTGCTAATAACGATGACTCTACTTTTGCTATTGCCGATAAGGTTTACGATAGAGCAATGCCTATTGATATTGATAGTAAGGGTACTCCATTTGATGCACCGGATACTCCACCTGTACAGATTAACTATCATTATCTGGAGAGTCTATTTGAGAATGCTAAGAAGCAATATCCTGTTAGCCAAGAACTAATTGATAAACTAAACAAGCTTGATGATTATGTTATTGAACATTTCCGTATTGCTTTCGGTAACAGAATTATGCGTCAGGTAATGTCCTTTACACCATGTTATGTTGCTTGTGGTGGTAAAGAAATTGACGGTCTTGACTATGTTCTAGCAAGAAAAATCTTTAGAAAGTTTGAATCTCTAAACCTATCATATATTAGAGATGAAATTGATGGTCTTGTTGCTTATATGGATCACCTATATGGTAGAGAAAATATGGGCGAAAGTAAGGCTTATCTACATAGACTTCAAAAGCTAGTATAAAAACAATATCACCTCTTCCTTATGGGAGAGGTGGACTTATTAATTTAAGATTATTTTATTGAGAATGAGGTGTGTCCTATGGGCAAAAAATATAATAAATTGTATCGTGCATATTATGAATTGCGTGAAACCCTAAAGGATGACTACACCTTTAATTATTATATTGACGGTATGGATAGAGCTGATAACGGTGAGGATGTTCACAGTGGTGAAATCTTCTCTCGTTATATTGATATGGACTGGGTTGAAGCAATTGAATATGCCTTGCCTTATATCCAAAATGCAGTTGATGAAATGCGTAGAACAATTATTTCCGAAGAAGAAGTAGTTAATGTTGCAAAAATCAAGAAGGTAGGTCCGGAAACTGTTAAACATTTGGCATCCCATGCTAACTTTATTTCAAAAATTGATGAACGTGGTGATGTTATTCCTAACAATCTACTTAATGTTAGAAAAGAAGATACATATAACATTTATGAAAACAGAATGTTGTTTACACTTCTTACTAACATTTCAAGATTTATTTCGGAAAGATTTAGAAAGTTAAGAGAAACTCCGGAAGACTCACTTTATGAAACACATATCCACAGAGATGTTGACTATCATGGTCAGAAGATAAAGTTTAACTTTGACTTTAGAGATGAAAACCATGAAGTTGAAAAAGTAGATAATAATGAAGATGTTGAAAATTTAAGTGACTTTGACAGAGTAGTTAGAATCAGACAAATTACACAGGGTATCTTAAATTCACAACTTATGAAAGAGTTAGTTGGTACTGAGCCGGTTCGTTCACCACTTACAATGACTAACCTTTTGAAGAAGAACCCTAACTTTAAAGAGGCTGTTCAACTTTGGACATTCCTAGAAAAATACAAAAAACCTGGCTTTGTTGTTGAGAAAAATGCCTTTAACGGTGAAATGAGTAAGGATATTAAGCGTGATATTTACGGACTTATGAGCCTTAACCGTTTCGTTATGGAAATTGAACAAAGTCCGGCTTTGAAGGAAGCTCTTCACGAAAAGTATTTAGACGAAAAAGCTGAAGAAGAGGCTCTTGCTGACCAAGGTACAAAGTCTAGAATAGCTTTTGAGAAAAAGCTGAAAGAAGTTCGTCAGGAAGAAATGAATATCAGACTTCAGGAAATTCGTGAAAGAGAAGCTGAAATTCATAAATTAAAGGCAACAATTGAACAGTTAAATATGACTCTTGAGCTAAGAGAACAACAAATTGTTGAATTAACCAATAAGTTAAACTTAGCTTATGAACAGATTGAAGACCTAAAGAAAGAGATTATGGCTCTTGAAGAAGAAATTGAAAAACTCAAGGCTGAAATCGAAAGATTATTAGGTATCATTGAAGAACAGAAAAAGAAAATTGCCGAACTGGAAGATAAGGTGGAAAAGTTAACTGCTGAACTTGAAAAGGCGAAAGCAGAAATCACAAGACTACTTGAACTTGAAAAACAGTTAAGAGCAGAGATTGATTCTTTAAATAAAGAAATCGTAAAGTTAAACGGTATTATTGCTAAGTTAAAGGAAGATATTGCTGAAAGAGATAGAATTATCGCTAATCAAAAGGCAGAAATTTCTTCTTTAAATAATAAGGTTGCCAACCTTAACAACACTATTGAAACCGAAAGAAAAGAACATAGTGCTGAAATTAGCCGTTTGAACTTAGAACATAAAAATGAAGTTGATACTTTAGTTGCAAATCATAATAATGAAATTGCTTCTATCAACACAAAGCATAGTGAAGAAATTTCTACTATCAATAGCAACCACCAAAATGAAGTTGCTGAAATTAATAGAAAGCATAGTGAAAATGTTAACTCTATTAATGCAGAGCATAAAGCAGAAGTAGAAGAAATTAATTCTAAAAATGCTGAAAATATCAACAAGTTAAATGCTAACTTTGACAAGAAAATGGCTAATGAAAAAGCTAATTTTCAAAATGAAATGTCAAAGCAACAGGCGTCTTTCCAAAAGGAAAAGGATAGCTTAAATCAGACTAATGAAAAAGAAAGAAAGATTTATGAAGCTAAACTTGTTGTACTAAAAGATGAACAAGAAAAAGAAATTAGCAAGATTAACACTAACCATTCTAAAGAAATAGAAAAGCTACACAGAAGTGCTGCTGATTCCTTAGCAAAGGAAAGAAAGATTCATCAGTCAGAAATTGCTAAGGTTAAAAAGCAGAAAGATAAGGCTTATTCTGAAGAAGAAAAGAAGTTTAATCAAAAGCTAAAAGAAGTTGAAAAAAGACTGGAAAAAGAGTATAATAAAAAAGTTAAAGAAATCAAAGAGCAAGAGGCTAAAAAGGTTAAAGCCATTAAGCTAAAAGCTAAGAAAAAAATGTTTACTGCTGAGGAACTGGAAAATATTAAATAACCTAAAAGTAGTGAGGGTAATATGAGTAAAGACCAGAAACTTGTAAAAATAAAAAGGGATACCAAATCCCTAGTTATGAAAAACTTAATAGTTATGGCTGTGCTTATTATTATCGCACTAACCGGTGTTATCTCTTGGTTTACAAACAAGACAGAGGCAACTGCTGATGGTATCAATGTTATCTGCGAAGCACCTAAAGGTCTAAAAATTGCAGTTGTGCAACATGGTGAACCTGCTCCTGATGTTAATGATGAAACTAAATGGTCAGAAGGGGAAATTACTTTAACTAAAGAGGATTATCCTTTCTTGAAAGAACAGTCAATTATTGAAATTACAAGTGACGGTACGGATTTCTATAAACCAAAGCTTACTCAAGAAAATGGTAAGGCTAAGCCTGATACAAGTAGTGAGTGGGATGTTGCTGATAAGGATTCTTATTTATCAATTGATGTTTATATGAAAACGGGTGAAGATCATATGGTTTATTTGAATTCAGGAACAGAGATTTCTCCAATCTCTACCACATTAACAGGTGAACAATCCGGTAATAAAAGTGACGACGGTGATTTTTCAAAGGACTGTATTGTTGGAGCAGTAAGACTTTCTACTGTAAACAGTGCTGATTCAAAATTGAAAAATTTATGGATACCGGCTCCTCAAATTCACTATGACAGTGATAAAAAGGAAGTTACTTTAGGTAATACTTCCGGCGATACGTTTAAACATAAGTATTGGAAGGTAACAAAAAATTCAGATGGCAAAACGGGTAAACCTACTGGAACAGCACCGGTAGAATATAAAGATGTTATTACAAACACAAATAATGATTTTAAATTAGGTAAAAATTATGATTTTGCCATGTTAACAAAAAAACAACCTAGTGATAAATATGCTTCAGGTATGACAACAGTAAATATTTGGGTTGACGGTGAAGATGATGAAGCAAGATTTGCTATGGTTGGTGGAAAGTTTAAGGCAACAATTAAGTTATCCTTGTAATAAGGCACTAAATTGAAAGGAAGTGATATGTGTGAAAAAAGAAAAGTATGTTTCAAAACATTGTGGTAATGTTTCACATAGTTTTAAGGGTATTTCTTATTCATATATATCACTCTTTTTAGTTGTTATGGTGCTTGTTGGTACAACAGTATCTTGGTTTACAATTAAGGATAATGCAAATATTAATTCAAATATTATGAATTTTAATTCAGGTACAGGGCTTCGTGTTAATGATGGTGAAGATATTACAAATCATATTAAAGTTGATAACTTTAAAATTGATGAGGCATCAAGTGTTGATGGCAGAAATTTATTTTTTCCGAATAATAACGTAGATGGTGATAGTAATTTAACCTACTCATTGCAATATAGAGATGCTACTGTTGGTGACAAGAACCAAAGGTTTTTGTACAAAGATTTTACTGTTAGTGCAGACTCAAAGGAAACTAATGTTTATGTAAAGAGTTACACAATTAAAGTCGGTAACGAAACATTTAATGGTTCAACGCAGATTTTGTTTGAAGATAAAAATAACCCTTTGAAACCAACCAGTATTGTTACTCACGATGCTTGTCCCATTAGGATTGCATTCATTACTGACAGTCAGGATAAACCAACAGTTTTTGATCCAACTGCCCTTGTTGACAGATATGCAAAGACTTATCCGGCAATTAGTTCGACTGCTTTGGATACTGGTTTGGTTATAAATACAGAAAATTCAACTTCCATTTCATTCTCTGATTACTACTACGCAGTAGGTAAGCCAATATTTACACTAGAGGGTACGACCCCAAAGAAGGTGACTATGGTTGCGTGGCTTGAGGGCACAGGTGATAATTGTGATAAATATGCAGGTAAAGATCTTTCTATCGATATAGAACTTGAAAGTAATTTTAAAGATATGGAATGGATTACTTTTGTAGATGATACTGTAGGTGATAATGATCCTTCAGTAACACATTGGATTAATAAAGACAAAGACTGTATTGTAACTATGACTTATAAAGACATTACTACAACAGGTTCACCTTATCGTACAGTTATTATGCAAGAAAACGATAAAGATGCAAAAGGAAATCCAACATGGGTTGCTCCAATTCCTGAAAAAGTTGTAACAGATATAACCTTTAATAGATACAGTCTTAACGATGAAATGATTTATAACGCATGGTATACCCGAAAAGATGTTGAAACAATGTGGGCAAAAAAGCTAAATACTGACAGAAAAAAAGCTCCACTTCAAGAGTCCAGAGAAATAAATGGTACAAGAAAAACTGTTTATACAGCTCTTGGTGGTAATGGTTATAGTACAACTGAGGATATATCAGAGAGATTATCACCTTGTTTGGGTTATTGGGATTACGAAAATATTTCCAGTGGTGGTTCTTCTTCCGGTGGTGGTTCCGGTTCAGGTGGCAGTGGCTCCGGTGGTGGAATTGTTGAAGATCCAAATGCTAAGATTAAGATAGGTATTGACTTTAACATAACTGCTAATAATAAGAATTGGATAAAAAGTAATATTAATGATAATGGTTACACAATGTATGCTAAGTTTATCGATGGAACATTGGTTCCTATGGAATTGGACAACGATGTTTGTAAGATTAATAATTATGAGATGAAAGTCAATTCGATTTTAACCAATTTTGTGCTAAAGAGCAAATCAGATACAAAGACAATTAGAATAGATCAAAATGTTATATTTAATAGAAGTATGAATATTGCAATGGAAATTTCAAATGATGATGTTGCTCATAGAACAAATTAATGAATTATTAAGATAAGGAGATGTCACAAATGAATAAGAAAAGGCCATTACATGGCAAAAAAACTGAGAAAAGTGATAATTTCCTTGGACGTGTTTCAATTAAGACAATTGTACTATCAGTTGTAGCACTTATCCAAATGATGCTTTTAATTACCGGTACAACATTTTCTTGGGTAGAAACAATTTCTTCTTTGGCACTTACCGGTGGCGGTAAAATTGACAATCCTGTTATGACAGTTGCGAATATCGGTTCCGGCAGTGGTTATAACGAAACCCTTGATTTAGACGGCTATTTCAAAAAAGCCGGTAATGTTCATTTAGCTACATGTTCCAGTGCTGACGGTCAGAACTTTTATTTTCCTATTGTTGGTGATAACAATAATTATCGTCAATCAACTGTAAATGACCGTAATGTAAACTACATTGGTTATAATCTTAAAGTAGTAAATAAAGAAAAAAATAAAAGTAAAGATTTTAAGTTTGGTAAAATACCATCAATCAAAATCGGTAATGAGGCAGTAACAGACAACAGAGTGCGAATTGCTATTACAGTTGATGGTGTTACTAAGATATTCTCTAATAAAGATGCTACTGAAAATGTTGTAGCAGCTACTAACGGTACGCCTTCAGAAACTACGGTTAACGCTTTTGATAAATATACTAATTCAGATGAAAAAGTGACTTTACCGGTATTTTCTATACCTGCAAATTCTAGTAAAGAAGTAAAAATTTCTCTTTGGCTTCAAGATTCTAACGGTGGCAATAACGGAGATGTAGCAGTAAATGACTTTACATTGGTTGTCAGCAAGAAGTGTGTAGAAGTGAAATATGGCACTGACTCAGACAGCGCAATGGGTGATATTTCTATTGGTAGCAATAATCAGCAAATTTGTTACGGAGAAGAGGGTGAAACGGTTTCTCTAAATGCTACTGCAAAACCGGGTTACAAGTTTATGGGTTGGTACAAATATATTGATTGTACAATTAAAGCTCCTGTAACAGACGGTAAATTTAAAATAGGTAGTGACAGCAAATATACCTTATATGCGTTATTTAAGAAAACTTATACCGTTAATGTTATTGCCGTAACTGATAATGTTCAAGGTGGCACAGGTGGTACAGTTAAGATTAATTCCGGTACTGAATCTGACAAGACAATTAAAAGTGATGTAACTGTTGGAGAAACAGTAAAACTTACTGCGACACCTAATGAAGGTTATGACTTTGTTGGTTGGTTTGACAGTGCTACCGGAGGTACTCAGATTACCGGTGAAAACCCTACTAATGTTGAGATTGACAGTGTTAATCCTACTGATAGAACTTTCTATGCCAGATTTGAGATTAAGAAATATACAGTTACTGCAAGTGCAGTTTCTGAAGATGACGATGATAACATACAAGGAAACAAAATCACCTATGGTGATGAGTCAAAAGCACAAGTTCAAGTTATTGTAAATCATGGTGGTTCTGTAACATTTAAGGCTGTTCCTGCTGATGGCTCCGGTTATGTGTTTGACGGTTGGTATAGTGATAAGGCTTGTTCTTCTGCTAATAAACTTTCAAGTGAGGAAAGTTACACAGTTAGCTCAGTAAAAGCTGACCAAAATATTTATGCAAAGTTTGTTTTGAAACGATACACGATTGATGTTTACGCATATTGTTATAATGATAAAACACCAGATTTGAGTGAACAGGTTAATTATGGTAAAATTAAATCTGATAATGAAACACTAGAAACTCATACTACACGAATTGTAAAGTATGGAACATCATTCTCATTTACAGCTGTAGGAAATGAAAACTGCGAATTTGAGGGTTGGTATAATAAAGCTGATGATACTTTAATTGATAGTGAAAATGTTTATAGTGTTGATTCATTTAAAGGTGACCCTCAAACAAGCGAAAACAAAAAGAGTTTTTATGCTAAGTTTAAGATAAAAACAAAGACAATCAATGTTCATCCGGTAAAGAATGATACAACAGATACTTCAACAGTAAATATTAACCGTACACTTACTACTGATGTGATTAACTATGGCGAAACAGCAACAATTTCTGCTGAACCTGGTGCAAACAGTGAGTTTAAGGGTTGGTTTACTGATGAGGCTTGTACTGAGAAAGTCGGAGATAATTATCTTGACAAGAATTTGTCTGTTACTGTTAATAAAGACACACCTACTAATTATTATGCTAAGTTTGAGAAGAAAACTACGGTGACAGTTTACTTCAAGAATGTTCCGGGTTGGACACCACCTTATGCTTATGTGTGGTATGACAAAACCCATAATGATTCAATTGAAATGACTAAGGTTAGCGACAACTATTACAAAGTCGATATTGATGTAAAATATACCAAAATTATTTTTAAAAACAAAGATAATTGGATAGGTCAAACTAAGGACTCTCCTATTCCAAAAATCGGTGATGAAAATAATTGTTTTATTTACGATACATCCCATACACAGTACAATGGTTATTGGACAAAGTATGTAGAGTAAACTCCTGCAGAAAAATATACTATTTACCTAACCAATAATAAATATTGGAACGAAGTATACTGCTATGCGTGGAATGGTACTAACAAAAATGGCGATTTTCCAGGTGTAAAAATGACTGATACGAATTATAAAAATAATCTAGGTCAGGCAGTTTATAAGGTTGAAATTGACTCAACTTATACAGGTTTAGTATTTAGTAACGGTAAAAAAGAGCAGGGTGCAGAGCAGACAGTAGAAATTAGTGATTTTAAAGATGGTACTGCTTATTATTTAAAGGATGACAAAGATACTAATCAACATTACAATGTTGATACATGGACTTATACTCCGAGTAATTAAGAAATAGCGAGGTGAAACTATGAGAAAAACAAGAATAATTGCAATTTTGTGCTTATCATTAATATTATGCTTTTTGTGTGTTTCAACAAACACCTTCTCATGGTTTACCCGACCTAAAGAAGGAAAAGGTAATTCTTTTAGTTGGAGTAAGAATTCTTATAATCAAACTTCTAGTAAAAATTTTGAGGTTAAAACTTACGAAATGACTAGTGAAGAGGGAGTTTATGATACAACTTCTATTTCTGAAATAAATGGTAAAACTATACCTGCCGGTAAAAGATTGTGCTATAAAACAGAGATAAAGAATACCGGTGAACTAAAAGCTCAAACAGTTTCACTTTATCTTTCCGGTGTTGATTCTAATGACTACGCTAGTACATATGTAGGCGTTAATAATCCTATGAAAACCCATAAGCATTTACAATCTAATACCGGTAACAAGGTTATCAATGATATAAACAAGAAAAATGTTTATGTTGGATTTAATACTTCAAATAATTTTAATCCTGCTGATTTTTCAGTTCACTATTGGGGTGATGGTGTTACTCCAGGTAATTCAGTTGTGGCTTCTGAGTATCCGCATGGCACAATAGATGCATTTAATTCCAAATACTTTCTTTATCATGCTGAGATTCCATATGATGCAACTTGTGTAAAACCTAGATTGAAAGATAGCGAAAATTACTACGGTGCTGATAATACTAATGTAGATACTAAAAACCTAATTGGTATTTTTAAAGGTGGATTCGGTACTAACGCTGACTATGCTTCTACAGGCAAGGGTGCAGGTATTAAGCAGTTTTATTCTTTGGCAACAGTTAGTGTTGGTAAGACTATTGACCTTTCTGCTATTGCTCAAGGAACAAGTATTAATTACAAAGTAGAAGATAGTAAAATAGCAACAGTTGATAGTAATGGTGTAGTTACCGGTAAGTCTGCTGGTCAAACAAAATTGACATTAACTGCTACCGGTGCTCATGGAGACACTCAAACTGCTAATTGTAGACTGGTTGTTACAGATGAAACGAAAAAATTAATCAGTGTTCCGGTAGTTACTAATATGGTAACATATCCTTATAATGAAAAGAGTAAAGAAAATTTAGTGACTGTATATTGGTATATTAAGAATGAAGGTTCTTCTGATATTACTGTTAGTGTTGACAAAATCAATTTGACACTATAATCTTATAGTATAAATATTATTTGGTGATAGTGTGAAGAAAGCAGTAAAAGAAAAATCAAAAAAGTATAAAACATTTGTCACAGTAAAGAACACCATCGGCTGGTTCTTAGTTGTATTACTGGGAATTGCGATGGGTATTATTTTGGTAACAAGAATAAATGGAGAAACTCCAACA
>OKRU01003871.1_pt1 | contig 11499 bp, 8 predicted proteins | sample 1601131 | NCBI WGS metagenome assembly OKRU01 (sample SAMEA3541558, study PRJEB24748) | human gut metagenome | biome: human gut; feature: human-associated habitat; material: faeces | place: China | collected 2012 | reverse complement strand
GAACACCAGCCTTCCAAGCTGGATACGTGGGTTCGATTCCCATCACCCGCTTTTTGTGTGCAATGAATGTGCTAAGAATGAATCTATTTCATTCTTAGCATTTTTTATTTTAGATAAACTTTATACTTTTTCCCTTTTAACCTGCTTCTTTCTATGTTATCCTATCATTATCGCGTTAGAAAAACGCACAGAATTACGGAGGTTTTTCCTATGGAAAAGAAAACTGCATTCAAAGACCTTTCCCGCAAAGCAAAGGTGCAATATATCTGGGACTATTACCGCTGGCACATCATTGTTGCCATCTTCCTTGTAGCGTTTGTCATTTCCATGATCGTACATTATGCTGCCTATAGGGAAAGTGTTTTAGATATAGTGATGGTAAACACCCTGAATCCTTATGAAGAAAGCGTTTCTTCCACAGATGATTTTTTTGAACAGGAAGGCTTTACAAAGAAAGAAGAAGTTACCGTAGATACCTCCATCACTTTTTCTGATGACGATCATTACTCCACAAACTACTACAGTGACCAGAAACTGACTTTAAAACTTTCTGTCGGTGGTGCCGATGTTCTTTTTGCACCGGAATTTGTGTTCCAGCAATACGCTGATGCCGGAAGTCTTATGCCTCTTACAGATTATCTAACAGCGGATGAATTAGAACAGTACAAAGATATGATCGTCTATGCAACAGATTCCGAGACTGGCGAGACATTCCCATGTGGTCTGGAACTAAACGACAATCAATGGCTTTCTGACTACGGTTACTACACTGGAACGATCTGCTTCGGCATTGCATACGCAGCTGATAACAAAGAGAATGCTGTTGATTTCTTTCATTATGTTATGAACTGAATACTTATTGATAAAAAAATCGTGCAAACACAATACGTTTTTGTTCGCACGATTTTTTATTTCAATTATGATTTACAATCTCCGTTACTCCAGTTTAAACCGTTTCACCTCAGTATCAAGCAGATCTGCAATCTCATTGTTATGATCAGCCGCCTTCTGGATATCGCCAACACTTCCGGTAAGATCTGTGGACATTTCTGCTACATTCACAATGCCCTTTGCGCTCTCTTCGACAGCTGCACTGACTGCTGTCGTTGATTCTTTGATCTCGTCCATGGCTTTCTGCAATTCGCCGGCAGCACTTGTGAAATCTTCCATAACGGCATTCATATCACCTGCATCTTTGCTGTAAAACTCACTCATTTCCACTAACTGCTGATAACCATCCATAGCAGTTATTCCCGCAAATTCGACCATATTTTCTGCCTCTTGTGCCAGACCATTCACAGCCTCAACTACCGCTGCGCTCACTTTTTGTATCTGTTCTGCAGCTTCTGCAGAATTGGCAGCAAGTTTTCCGATTTCATCTGCCACGACTGCAAATCCTTTTCCTGCCTCTCCTGCCCTTGCCGCCTCAATGCTCGCATTTAATGCCAACAGATTGGTCTGATCGGTGATCTCGATAATATTTGCCGTAAGCTGTGCTATCTCCTGCACCGCTTGGGACTGCTCGATCTTCTCATTCAATTTCTGTGCCATGTCGGCAACCTGCGTCGCAGCCTCCTGCTGTTTGCTTAAGGCTTCTGTGCGGACACTGTCTGCCCGTCCGTTCATTTCACCGGAAGACTCTTTTCCATGCTCTGCACGCGCTGCCATGTTTTCAATGGATGCATAAACCTGTCCCACTGAGGTGCTGATCTGCTCCAGTGAAGCGTTTGTCTCCTCCATTGCCGCACTCATTTCCTCCATAGTTGCGGAAACGTCAGTGATATTCACCTCAGCTGCTGCAAGGTTTTGTGCGATCTTTTGTGACGAACCATTTAAATGTTCTGAATTGTCGGAGATCTTCAACATGATTCCCCGTATGTATTCCAATAAAGCATTGACATTCCCTGCAATGAGTTCCATCTCATCTCCACTGTGGATGTCCAGCTTCTGTGTCAGATCTCCCTCGTTATGCACGATCTCATAAATCTTGTCGTCCACTTTCTGAAGACCTCTCGTGATCGTTGAAATAATGATGCTAAGAGCCGCTACTGCCAGGACAATGCAGACCGCACCAATCTTGACCACTCCCACAAGTGATGCATCAAGCCGGGCAGTAATATCAGATGCATCATAATCGCACCCCAGAACTGCCACCACTTTTCCTGCGCTGTTTGTGATCGGCTTGTAGACTGTGATCAGGTCGCCATCCTCAGTCTCATCAATATAATCCTGCACATATTCCTGTCCTTCAAATACAGATTTTAACTCCTCATAAGAGTCAGCAAAAGGATCCCCGAGATAACTTACATCTTCGGTTGCTTCCACATCTACTCCGTAATAAACATTCGTCCCATCGGTATATAAAGTATACAGATATGCAATTCCACAGCTGTCCTTCATATTTTTTAAGGCTGCCAGAACTCCTTTATATGCATCGCTTTCTTCTGCCCCCGGAACGATCTGCTCCACCTCGTCGCCATCTAACATACGAAGTGTCAGATCTGCCGCCATGTCTGCCTCCTGAACGCCCATCTCAACCATGCCGTCTGTGATATGTTTGTAAGAATTTATTCCCATAACCACGCAGACAACGAGTACACATACACATACCGGGATCAGTATTTTAAATTTGATCCCCAGCTTTCTTGTTCTGACTTTCCGCTTCATCTATTGTTCCTCCCAATTTTCTCTTAAGCACACGCATTTCCATAACGCCTACGTTCACTGCCATTGATATTACTATTATATACTAAAAACGCACAGATTCAAGTAAAAATCCCCAATAGATTGTCTCATACTGGGGATTTCTGTTATCCGGAAAAGTATTCTTTTTTACTCTAAGATCACGACCGAATACGCAGGTATGGTAAGCTGTTCTTCATCCAGAACGGCAGCTTCCGTTCCTGTCAGAAGCTCCCCTGCGATCTGCAATGGATATTTCCTGTCTTCCGTTGCTCCGAGAGCTGATTTCCTGAAATCAACCGTCTGTGCCTTCTCTGAGGTATTGAACACCAACGTCAATTGTCCCTCATCACAGGTTTTCCGGATCACGCATACCGTATCATCCGAAATTCCCTCATCAAATGCGACCTTTCCTCTGGCGATCACCGGATACTCATTCCGCAATGCGATCGTCTGTTTCACAAAGTTATAGATGGAATTTCCGTTGTTTTTCTGCTCCTCTAAACTGCCATACTTCATCTTAATATCGTCCATATCCTTTGGTCCGTCACACATACCCGTGGCATCGGCATCCGTCGACCAGTACATCGGAGCACGCTTATTTTCATCTTTTCCGGAGCCTTTCATTCCAAGCTCCTCCCCATAATACAAAAATGCACTTCCCGACATCAGAAGATTCATTGCATTTCCAAGCTTTGTCTGCGCTTCACTGTAATCGCCGGAATAATAACCTGCGCTCCGCCCCATATCATGATTGGTGTAAAACGGTGCATCAATGTAAGTATCGCTGTAGCTGCCGTAAAGCTCCTGCGTATTGACAAGACTCTTTCCGTAAGCGGAAGCGCCATTGATTCCCTTTACTGTGTCTGCAATGATACCGTCCTTATCCGCAAAAGTAAAATCAAAGAAACTGTCCATGCCACTCTGATAATATTTCGCATAGACACTGTAATCATTCCATGCCTCTCCAACCAGATATGCATCCTCTTTTTTGGATTTCACCATGTCATTAAACCAGGTCAGGACTGCAATATTTTTATCATCTGCACCCGAATAAAATTCCTTTACTGCATCCAGACGGAAACCATCCACGCCGAGATCCAGCCAGAACTGCACGATCTGCTCAAATTCTGTTTTCAATGCCTCATTATCCCAGTTCAGATCCGGCATCTCGCTCCAGAACTGTCCTTCATAATACCAGCCGGTTCCTTCCACCGGATAATAACCGCCCAGTTTTTCTTTGGAAAAATTATAATAATCTACATAAGGACACTCTGACGCATCCGGTTCTGCTCCCTCCGGAAGGCTCTGGATATACTTGTACGCAGTCTGAAACCACTCATGCTGTGAAGATGTGTGGTTCATCACAAAATCAATGATCACATTGATTCCACGCTTATGGCATTCATCTACAAGTGTCGTAAAATCGTCCATTGTACCATACTCTGGATCAATTGCTTCATAATCTGTCACATCATATTTGTGATATGTTGTGGACGGCATGACCGGCATAAGCCAGATACCATTACATCCCAGATCCGTGTCCGTCGTTGGATCTCCGTCATTAATGTAATCAAGATTTTCCGTCAATCCCTTCAGATCGCCGATTCCATCTCCGTCACTGTCATAAAAGCTGTAAACAAACACTTCATAATAAGTTCGGTAATTGTCATCAATCACATTCTCTTCTGCTGTATTGACCTGCTGCATCAGAGATAATGCGGTAACTTCATCCCCTTCTTTTTCTGTATCTGCCTCGGTTCCACTCTCCGGCATTGTCTCTGTATTATCCACAGTACCTACGGTTCCACTGGTGCTATTTCCACAAGCGGTTGTCTGTACCAACATCATTCCTGCTAACAGGGCTGCGATCAAACGCTTTTTCATTCCTATACCTTACCTTTCCCATATCCTGTAACACTTTTATATTTACATAAAAAGGGACTGCTGTATCAAGATTTTCACTCTCATACAACAGTCCCACACACAGCCAAAACTTATCCGCTGCCCGGGTTAACCCTTTACAGCTCCACTCATTCCATCTACATAGAATTTCTGTGTCAGTAAGAACAGAATTGCAATCGGAATGGATACTACAACTGCGCCTGCAGCAAAACAGGTATACCAGCTGTCAATGTATTCTTTTTCAAGCATCTTCCAAAGACCGATAGACACGGTGTAGTACTGTGCATCAGCACGGCAGATAACCTTTGCAAAAATGAAGTCTACCCACGGTCCCATGAAGGATGTCAAAATGGTATAAACAATAATTGGTTTACTGAGTGGCACGGTAATCTTCGTAAATACCTGCCATCTTGTTGCCCCATCGATAATCGCAGCCTCGTCCAGTGCTTTTGGGATCGTATCAAAGAAACCTTTTGCAACATAGAATCCAACACCGGATCCTGCTGAGAATACAACGATCAAAGCGATACGGATCATAGAACCCTCCGCCAGTCCAAGAGCCTTTAAAATATAGTAAACAGCGATCATAGACATAAAGGATGGGAACAACCCGAGGATCATTGCGATATTCATAAATGGTTTTCTCATGTTAAAACGCATTCTTGACATTGTATAAGATACTGAAAGTACAAAAATGGTTGAAATGATACATGTAAAAATCGCAATGATAAAAGTATTTACAAACATTTTCGGAAAGTTCAAAATACTTGTATCTGTGAATAATTTCACATAGTTGTTGATCGTATAAGTCTTCGGGAAGAACGTGGTTACGTAAGAACCTTTCTCACCGCGGAAACTTGTCAGTATTACCCAGAAAATCGGCAGCACCCAGATGAATGACAGGATCGCCAGAATAATATGGATAACAATATTCACAATTGTTTTCTTTGCTTTTGTGCCAGATGTCACTTGTTTTTTACTCATTACATGAATCCCTCCTCATCTTTGTAGGATGCGGTATTACGATATGTTATCAGCGCAACGATCGCAAGGACAATGAATGTCATAATACCAATTACTGCACCTAAGTTGTAGTAGTTCTTATCAACGGTCAGTTTGTACAGCCATGTAACAAGCAGATCTGTCTTACCGGCTGTTGCATCCACCGGTGTCGGATTACCGCCGGACAGCAGGTAGATAACGTTGAAGTTATTGATATTTCCGGTAAACTGTGTAATGAGGTATGGTGTCATGACAAATAACATATATGGCAATGTGATCTTGAAGAATATCTGGACTGCATTGGCTCCATCAATCTTCGCTGCCTCATATAATTCACCCGGAATGTTCTGTAAAATACCTGTTACCTGAAGTAACGTATATGGGATACCTACCCACAGGTTGATCACGATAACCGTCACTCTGGCCCATGTCGCACTTGAGAAAAACGGAAGCGCCGTATCGATCAGACCATATTTTAATAATAAAGTGTTTACGATACCGGTTGGCTGTAACATACTTCTCATGATCAGCAGGGAAACAAACTGAGGTACCGCGATAGATAACACAAAGCAGAATCTCCAGAAACCCTTAAAATGTGTCTCTTTACGGTTAATCACGATTGCAAGGATCATACCAAAGATATAGTTTAATGCTGTTGCAAAAATCGCCCAGGTGATCGTCCATGTCAGTACGGAATAGAACTGCTTACCGATACTGTCGTTCAAATTTAAGATTTTTGCAAAGTTTGCAAGCCCAACCCAGTCAAATAATACCAGATGATCGTTTACCTTGCTGTAATTGGTAAATGCCATGGAAATATTATAGATCAGTGGAAGGATCGTAAAGATCAATACTCCCATGATCGGCGCTGCAAGTAATAATTTATGTAAATTTTGATCAAACAAACTCTTGAAGTCTTCTTTAAAGGTGTTCAGGTGCTTTCCTGATTTTGCAAGCATTTCTGATTTATAAGAGCTTTTTACTGCCTCTCTCCACACAACGATAAACATCAATGTAATATAAATCGTTGCAACTCCATACAACAGGATCAGGGATGACTGATCACCGGCAGTGTACTCATAGATACTTTTCTTTTCATTCCAGACTTTTTCCTGCTCTCTCCATCCCAATGACGGAAACATGGATAAATTATAAATTCCGGATTGGATCATAAACCATATATATCCAATCTCAATAACCAGGAACATCAGTCCCTTTGCGATCTGTCTGTGCGCGATATTACCCAAGCCCATAATAAGCAGGGAAAGCTTTGTAATGATATTTCCTTTTGTAACCGCACCGGTCACGGTATATGGATCCGCAATCTCTTTTTTTCTTTTTCCAGCCTGTATCACGTTATGGGCCTCCTTAAAATAAAAATGGATTCCTTAGTATCAAACAATCCTCAGAGCGCTCATGCGCCCCGAGGTTTGTATTTTGCATGTAAGAATCTTCTGTATCCTTTTTACTGTGCTGCGTCTGTGTTCATTGCTGTGTTCATATCTGCTGTCTTTTCTGCAGCGTTATCATGTGTGATCTCGCCAGCTACAAGTGCTTTACCCATGTTCTCAGCTGGTGACCAGTAGTTACCCATCTCAGATACTAATGGCTGCATGATAGATGTGTTGATCATTACGTCTGCAACTGCTGTTGCGATCTCATCATCAACTGCAATGTTTGTGTTTGTAGGAAGGATGTTTCTCATATCGTAGTGATCTTTCTGAGCGTCCTCACCTGCAAGATAAGCTGCCAATGCCATAGCAACCTGCATGTTCTCAGCATTTGGGTTTACACCGATTGCTTTAGATCCGATGAAAGATTTCATCTGGCAGTCTGTTCCGTTTAAGTTAAATGATGGAAGTGCTGCAACACCCATATTGTCACCAAGTGCTTCTTTTACAGCTTCTGCATTCCATGTACCGGAGAACACAGCGTTTACGCTTCCGTCACGTAAACCTGCAAGACCAGCTCCGTCTGCATCATTGATAAAGTTAGGATTTGCAACTACATCAACTAAGTAATCTGTAACAGCTGCTGCCTTTTCTCCATCGAAGTCGATACCTGCTGCTGCGTCTGTACCATCTCCGAATAATGAACAGCCATTTCCAACATAGAATGCCTGAATGTACCAGGAATCAGATAATGGGAAGGAAACTTTTCCTTTCTCTAACATTGTATCAAAGCTCTTAATATCCTCATCAGAGAATACACTCTTGTCATAGTACATGAACCATGTATTGGATGTGAATGGGAATGCTACTACTGCATCATTGTATGTAACAGATGCTGTAATGGAATCGGAGTTTGTGCTTGTCACATAATCAAGATAAGATCCGCCAAGCTCAGCAAGTGCGTTTGCTGCTACTAAATCAGGGATGTTATCGTTTGCCAGCATATAGACATCTGCTGATCCCTCAACGTCTGTTGTAACTGTAGATTTTGCATCACCCTCTGCGCATACACCATACTCAAATGTAACATCCCAGTTTGGATGAGCCTCGTTAAATGCATCACACTCTTTCTGTAACCAGCCTGTATCCTGGTCTTCCTGTGGGCTCCATACAGTCAATGTACCGCTCCATGCTTCCTCTTCTTCTGTTGCTGCATCATCAGATGCTGCTGCTTCTGTAGAAGGTGCCGCATCGTTTCCTGCAGTTGTGTTGTCTGCTGCTTCCTGTTTGCCGCCGCAGCCTGCTGTCATTGTAGCTGTCATAGCTGCAACAAGTAATAATGAGATTGCTTTCTTTTTCATTTGATTCCTCTCCTTTTTTAGAATAAGACTTCTATATAAAATGCTTATGCATCTTATAGCGTATTTGTTATCTGCGATATACGGCTGCCAGAGTCCGTATCCATGCTCTCCGTTCTTCGCTCAAAGTATCTTTTCCGATACGCCAGCGCCAATTGCGTCCCACCGTGGAAGGTGCGTTCATTCTGGCTTCATTTCCAAGCTTCATCAGATCCTGCATCTGGATAATGGCCACATCTGCAATACTTGCGTAGGCTGCCCGGATCAGTGCATCCGGTATTTCTTCTTTATAATGAATGTTCAGATACTCATACAGATATGCCAGTTCGTAATCTGACTTATCCCGGAAATAACCAACGATCGTTTCGTTGTCGTGAGTTCCTGCATATACGACCATGTTCGTGTCCTGATAGTTATGTGGGAGATGCTCATTCGCAGTGTCATCATCAAAGGCAAACATCAAAATCTTAATGCCCGGCCATCCGGTTTTTGTCTTTAACTTTTTCACTCCCGGAAGCCCGCCCTTTGGTCCGATGTCTTCCACGATCACCCGCATATCACCCAGAACCTCTGTCATGGCATCTGTCAGTTTTCTGCCCGGTCCTTTGCTCCACTTGCCATTTCTTCCGTCTTCTGCATCTACAGAAACGGTGTAATAACGGACCAGACCGGAAAAATGGTCTAACCGGATCACATCAAATAATTCCATGTTCTCAAGCATTCTTGCCTTCCACCATGCAAATCCATCCTCTTCCATGACGTTCCAGTCATATACCGGACTGCCCCATACCTGACCGCTCTCGGAAAATGCATCGGGTGCTGCCCCTGCGACCACATTCGGTCTTCCATCCGGTTCAAGTAAAAACATCTCACGGTGCGCCCATACATCCACGCTGTCTGACGCCACGTATAATGGCATATCACCGATGATCTGGACTCCACGGCTATTTGCGTACTGCTTCAGCTGCATCCACTGCTTAAAAAACTCGTACTGGCAAAATTTGCAAAACATGATGTCATTATGTAATATTTCCTGATACTCTTTCACTGCCTCCTGATCTCTGTCCCTGAGCGGCACGTCCCAGCTCTGCCATTCTATATCTCCAAAATGCCGTTTCAATGCGGTATAAAGAGAATAATCAGACAGCCATCTGTCGCTTTTTTCTGTAAAAGCAAGGAAGTCTTCACTCTCCGCAGAAAATCTCGAAAAAGCCATTCGCAAAATCTTGTAACGGTTCTCATAGATGGTTGCATAATCAATATCTGCATCATCCGCTCCCCAGTTAAAACTGCGGATCTCCGTCTCCTGTAACAATCCATCCTTCACCAGATCATCCAGGTCAATGAGATATGGGTTTCCGGCAAATGCGGAGTAGGACTGATACGGACTGTTTCCAAAACTGGTAGGACCGATCGGAAGCACCTGCCAGTACCTCTGCTTGAGATCGACAAGTAAATCAACAAATTGGAATGCAGCTTCCCCTAATGTTCCTATTCCATATGAAGATGGTAAGCTTGTGATTGCCAGCAGGACTCCTGCTCCCCTGGTCAATTCTTTTGACTCCAATTCATTTCCTCCCATTCTGTTGGAATGATCACGCATTCAAAACCTATACGAATTGTTTCGTGAATTTTCGTATCTGAGGTAATTTTAGTTCATGGAAACGTTTTTGTCAACGAATTTGCAAATATTAATATCGATTTTGCTATTTTTCACGTTTTTATATTCGTTTTTTTGTGTAAAATGACAAGTTTTTCTCGTTTTGTTTCGAAACTTTTTTGAAATCTCTGAGCAGACTGCTTGAAAACAGAAATTCGATTCTATATAATAAGGGAAGTATCGAATAATAATAACAAAGAGGATAAAGACTTGGCTACGATCAAAGATATAGCAAATCGTCTGGGTGTATCCGTCAGCACTGTCTCCAAAGGTTTGAACGGAGCAAGCGATATCAGTGATGAATTAAGACAGATGGTCTTAGATACCGCAGTGGAAATGGGATATGCGACCAAACGATCAAAAAAAGTAGAAAACCGCAAGCTTGCGATTTTCATTGAAAACATGGACTATGAAGCCGCCACACAGTTTGGTTATGAAATTGTCCTGGGATTCAAACAGAATGCGTTCCGACACAACTGGGATGTGACAGTCATTCCGGTCACACCGGCATTCCAGCTCGCAGAAAAATATGACACCTATATGTTAAAGAATGGTTTCTGTGGAGCCTTTCTCGTCGGTTTCGCCCTTCACGACGAATGGATGAAACAGTTAGAACAAACCACCATGCCGACCGTTCTCTTCGACAATTATATTAGGAAGAATCCTAATGTCGCTTACATTGGAACGGACAACTATGAGGGAATCGATGCGGCAGTTGACCATCTCTACACACTCGGTCACAAAAAAATTGCCTTTTTAAATGGTTCCCTGCACTCCATGGTATCCGAGCAGCGTCAGGAAGCCTACTATAACAGCATGAAAGCACATGGTCTTGAGATCAATGAAGACCTGACCGCTTACGGCTATTATGTGGCAGACAGTGCAAAGTATCACGTTCCTACTTTTTTGGGTGCGGGTGCTACTGCGATCATCTGCGGCAATGACCTGATCGCATCCGGTGTTATCACGGAATGCAAGCTCCGCGGTTTCCGCGTGCCGGAAGATATCAGCGTGGTCGGATTCGATGACATTCCGATCTCCTCCATGCTAGAGCCACCGCTTACCACGATCCGGCAGGAACGCAGTGAACTCGGAAAATGTGCTTATGTCATTTTAAACTCCCTGGTACATCACATTCCAATCTGCCGCACACAGCTCCGCGCAGCACTGATCGAGCGTGAATCAACCGCAAGATATCAGGCTCCGGTCAAAAAACAATAAGATCGCAGAAAAAAATCCGCCGTCCACAGCATCTGTGGGCTGGCGGATTTTTCTTATCTCAACACAAAAATAAAAAGCCCCAAATGCTGAACGAACTTCAACACTTGAGACCTCTTAATGCCGGCGACCGGAATCGAACCGGTACTGTATCGCTACAACAGGATTTTAAGTCCTGCGCGTCTGCCAGTTCCGCCACGCCGGCATTTCTGCACCAGAAACTGATGCAAGTGGAAGTTACAGGGCTCGAACCTGTGACCCTCTGCTTGTAAGGCAGATGCTC
>OKRU01003869.1_pt1 | contig 11506 bp, 8 predicted proteins | sample 1601131 | NCBI WGS metagenome assembly OKRU01 (sample SAMEA3541558, study PRJEB24748) | human gut metagenome | biome: human gut; feature: human-associated habitat; material: faeces | place: China | collected 2012 | reverse complement strand
GGGGACTTCGTCCCGTTTCATTCTCCCTTGCGGAGTCCAGAGGCAGAGCCTCTGGCGCCTCCCCCTTACTTCAGCTCCCCGCTGGCTTTCATGGCTTCGTATTGCTCCATCGAAATCAGACAGCGGCGGGGTTTCGCGCCGTCCTTCGCGGAGATGATGCCGCGCTGCTCCATTTCGTCTACCAAGCGCCCGGCGCGCGCGTAACCCAGTTTCAGGCGGCGCTGAATCAGGCTCGTCGAGACTTCACGGTCGCGTACCGCCATTTCCACGCACTGCGAGAAGAGGTCGCGGTCAGCGGAGGAGTATTCGTCCACCGTCGAATTCGCATCTGGGTCGTCCTCGTCGCCGTCGTTGCCCATGTTCGCCAAGCGGTCGAGTTCATCCAGCACGCCGCTGTCGTAGTTCGCCGGCGAATACTGGCGAATGAAGTCCGTAATGCCATTCACTTCGTCATCGGTCAGGAAGCAGCCCTGCACGCGGATGGGGGTAAATTCGCCCATCGGCATATACAGCATGTCGCCGTAACCAAGCAGCTGTTCCGCGCCGTTGCGGTCAAGAATCGTTCGGCTGTCCACGTTCGAGGACACCTTGAAGGCGATTCGGCTGGGGATGTTCGCCTTAATCAGACCCGTAATGACGTCCACCGACGGGCGCTGCGTCGCGACGACCAGATGAATGCCTGCCGCGCGCGCCAGCTGCGCCAGACGGCAAATGCGCTCTTCGACTTCCTTCTTGCAGGTCATCATCAAATCCGCCAATTCGTCGATAACAATCACGATGCGCGGCATCGGCTCTTCATCGTCATCCAGCGCTTCGTTATAGCCGTCGATGGCGCGGACGCCTTTTTCCTGGAACTTGTTGTAGCGGTCCATCATTTCCCCAACTGCCCACGCCAGCGCGCCGCTCGCCTTGTGCGGGTCGGACACGACCGGAATCAGCAGGTGCGGAATGCCGTTGTAGCACTGCAGTTCAACCACCTTCGGGTCAACAAGAATCATGCGGACTTCCTTGGGCGAACAGCGGTACAACAGCGAATTGATGATTGTGTTGATGCACACGGATTTACCGGAACCCGTCGCGCCTGCAATCAGCAGGTGCGGCATTTTCGCGAGGTTGCACAGGATTGGCGCGCCCGCGATGTCCTTGCCCAGCGCGACAGTCAGCGGGCCTTTCGCCTTGTGCATCACGTCAGATTGCAGCACTTCCTTGAGCGTGACGGTCGTGCGCGTGCTGTTGGGCACTTCCACGCCGACAAGCGCCTTGCCCGGAATCGGCGCTTCAATTCGCACGGACTTGACCGCCATGTTCATCGCGATATTGTGGTTCAGGTTCGTCACCTTATTGACCTTGATGCCGGGGGCGATTTCCAGTTCAAAGCGCGAAATTGCCGGACCGTGGGTGATGTGGCGCACCTTCGCGGGGATGCGGAAGGACTTGAGCGTCTCTTCCAGCCGCTGCGTGCGCAGTTCGTCTTCCTCTGCGTTGACTCCCTGCTGACCCAGCGGATCGCGCAGAAGCATCATCGGCGGATAGGTGTACGGCACTTCAGGATTGAAGGTGGATGTGGCGGATGCGCCCGTCGCGCTTGGCCCGCCGGACGGTGCTTCCGTCGTTGCCTTTGCGACCTGAATGCCCGGCTGAACCGCTGCGGGGATATTCTCCGGCTGCTGCAAAGCGACGGGAACGTTCGTCGTGCCGCTGCTGACCGGCTGCGCGGGCAGGTTCAAATCCGGCTGCCACGCGCCTGCGGGGCGTTCCTGCGTCAGCACGGGCGCAAGCACCTTCTTCGGCGCATCCTCCGGCTCTTCCCACGGCGGGCGGTCATCCAGTTCCGCCGGGAAATCCGCGTCATCGTCGAACGCATCGTCCGCGGACACGGCTTCGGGCAAATCCGCAGGCGTTTCTTCCGGGGCTTCCGGCAGAATTTCCTCTTGCATCTCCTGCGTTTCCTGCGGCGCATCTACCGCCATTGTCGGCTGGGTCGGCATTGTGGGCTGCGTCCACTGCATCATCGGCGGATTCTGCTCCGTCTCCAGCACAGCGTCCGCCGTTTGCTGCATCGGCGCGGGCTGCGCGGGCATGTCGTTCCAGCTGTATGTCGCCGGCTCCCCAACGCCGCTGGGCGCGGGCTGCTTCGGCTGCTCATAGGTCGGAATCTGCGGCGGTTCTGCCGCAGCCTGCCCCATCGGGTACGTCGGCTGCGTAAACGGCTGCGAGTCACTCCATGCGGATTTCCGGCGCGGCGTTGTCCAATCATCTGCAAAGCCGGTCTGTCCCAGTTCCTCCGCCGACGGCGCAAAACCAATCTTGTTGTTCTTCCGGCTCGTTACGGGCTGAACAGGCTTGCCCTGCGGCATCGGCTGCTTCCGCACCGGCGGATTCTGCGGCATCACGGGCTGCACAGGGGCATTCGGATACTGCGTATACGGGCTGACGACGCGCCCCTTCTCCGTTCCGGGACGGGCGTAGGGCGACGGGGTATTCTGCGTATAAGCCGCGTTCGCCGCATTCCCTTGGCGAATCCGCTCCTGTTCTTCCGCCAGCTGCCGCTGACGTTCCTGCTCCTGACGGCGTGCTTCCTCCGCCGCTGCTTCTTCCGCGCGCTTCGCCTGCTTCTCGCGCAATTGCACGAGCTTCTCGCCCGTCCAGCCATACAGGCGGCGGAACAGCGACCAGCCACCTACCAGAACATCCACCGCCATCAGCAGACCAAGTATGACTGCCCCCAGCCCTGCGCCAAAGAACTTCCACAGCGGCCACGCAAGCAGCATACCGACCATGCCGCCGCCGTAGCCCTTCATGCCGTACGTCATGCTGCGGGACATCATGCCGCTGAACGCGTCCGACCTGGTTTTTTGGGCGATATAGTCCAGCAGGGGGAATTGTCCTTCCGACGATGTTACGAACGTCATCAGCGACACAAAGCCGCTGAGCAGCACAACGAGAATCGCATAGCTTGCCACATATCGCCGACTGACTTTGCGCGTCGTGGAAATCAGCAGCGCCACGCCAGCGGCAATCAGCGCGAAGGTCATCAGCAGCGTCATCGACCCGAACATGGAGGACGAAAATTGCCGCAGATACCGGAACACCTCATGCTGCAAGCCGAATCCCGCGCCAAGCAGCGTCAGAATGCCCGTCGCCAGCAGCAATATGCCCACCATCAGGCACGCCGCCAGCGAATCCGCCTCATACCGTGGCATTCGCTTCTGCTTCGCCGTCCTCCCCGTTCGGTTCGTCTTGCCATTCTTCTTACTCTGCGCCATTTCGGCCTCCTACTATTTCTCTATCTGTAATACGAGGGAATGCAAGGGGCGCTGCCCCTTGACCCTTTCGCGCGATTGAATTGTGCGCACTTTCATACTTCTTTCGCGTGTTTATACAGGGTTTCGCCACTGCGGTGGCGACCAGAGGGCTTTGCGGTCGCCCTCTGGACTGCTTCGCGTCCCCATCTAAGTTTATTGCGCGCTATCGCAACATTTTTAGTTGGTGTGCCTTTCGTTCCTTATGCAGCATTATCAACCAACAAACATGAAACCCCAAAAATGGCGGCGCCGAAGGTTTCCAAAGGGCGATCGCAGACTTCGCCTGTTTTCATCGCCCTTTGGTCGCCTCCGCAGAGGCGAAACCCCTGCAAGCAAAAAGCCATTTTAGGAGAAAAGTCAGTTTTCTCCCCCATTCTCCGCCTGCATCAGCATCACCGTCCGCAGGACACCATCCTCATCTGCGTGCAGACACAGCGTCGCATTGCTCCACCACGCATAATAATCCGTCTGCCCCGCGCATAAGCGCCGCAGTTCCGCGGATTCCGCGGATTCCGATACTGTCCGCGTCGGTTCGCCCAGTGCCTGCCGCCATTCGTCCTGCGTCGTGCTGCCCGTCACCAGACCCAGCAGCATCAGCCTGTCCGCCCGGATGCTCTGCGCGACGCTGCTATCCAGCTTCCGCGTCAGATTGTCCGTCAGGATGTACACATTTCGGAATGCGCCGTCTTCCAGCGAAATCATCCGCTGATCGCCCGCCAAATCCGGGTCGTTCAGCAGCTGATAGGTGTCTATCAGCCCCTGCACACTGTCGCCCAGCGCCGCCGGAATCCCCGGAAACGCACCGCCGGACAGCGCAGCCGTCAACGTTTCCTTCGCATCCGCCGCCAGCATCAGGTGTTTGCCCACGCCAAGGCGCGTCAGCACGCTGTCCTCTGATAAGTCCAGCACGTCCGCCAGTTCGCTCCACAGGAACGTAATCGTCCCCGCGCGCTCCGAAAGCGTCTCGAACCGCCGAATCGGGTAATGCAGCGTCAAGCCGTATTCCGTCAGCGAAAACACATCCGGCAGGGGCAGCAGCTCCGCCGCCGCAAGGTGCGCGCTCATGTCCGGCAGAATCTCATCCGCGATGGTCTCCTCCATCATCGCGCGCGCTTCGTCCGCGTCGGTGAACAGGTCGTCAAAGGTGATTTCCTGCCCTGTGCGCAGGTCGATATTGACCGCCGCCCATTCCTGTGTCGCGCGTTCCGTTTCCAGCGCCCCGCTGGAGAGAATCGCGACGCTCAGAACATCATCCACCAGCGCCGCTGAATATGTTACCGTCAGCGGCACAGGCGAGGACATCAGCACTGCCATACGGCTCAATCGGTTCTCGATTTTCCCGGCTTGCAAAATCGCGTCATTCACCTGCTGCTGGATGTTCTCGTCCGCCATCCCGGTGATTTCCGGATATTTGACGCTGTTATTGCCCAGCGTCAGCCCTTTTTCGGTGATTTGCGGTACATTTTCCGTCGCTTCCGGCGCAGCAGGGGCGTTCGTCGCCTGCGGGACTTCCACCGGCGTAAATTCCGCCAGACACGGCGCTGCGGACAGCACCGCCGCCAGCAGGAACGCTGCCATTCGTGCACTTCGTTTCATGGGCAAAAAACCTCCTTGTGTGACAGTTTCTCGGCGGGAACGCTGACAGCTGAATCCATCAGAGTTTCCCTCTATCTAACGATTTCACGCAAGGTTTCCTTGCATCGGGCCTCCGTTTCGTGCGAAAGGGTATCCCCTTCCAATATACTATTATAGCACATTTTCCGCCGGATTTGTCTCCCATCAGGAGATTTTTCTGCATCATTGAAAAAAGATGCCAACGTCTTCCATAGTGGAAAACCATTGGCATCCCTATTTGTCACACCTTCGCCACGCGCTCCAGCCGGGGCGTAATCAGCAGGCACAGCATCCCAATCAGCACGCCCGCGATGCCCTGCACCACATTCGGGCCAATCGCCGCGGCTGCCGATGCAACGCCGTACAGCGCCCATTCCAGCAGGAAGTACCCCAGCACCATCACCGCTTCTGCAAGCAGGAACGACAGCAGCGCCAGCAGCGGCTGATCCTTCCGGCAGAGCTTCCACGCCACCAGCGCCACCAACCCCTTGATGAGGAACGTCGGCAGCACATAGACCATATAGCCGCCGATGAGGTCAGAGAGCATCGACCCGACCGCCGCCGCCGGAATTCCCAGCGGACCAAGCAGCAGCACGGACAGGAAGATGGCGCCATCGCCGAGGTGGACATAGCCGCCCGTCACCGGCACGGGAATCTTCGGGAAGTAGGTCATCACGAACACCAGCGCCGCCATCACGCCGCACAGCGTCAGCTTTTGCACATTCAACTTCTTCATAGGCGGATTGCCCCTTTATGCAGTTATGCGGTTTATTTCACGATGCTGCGGAAGCGCCGGGTCAACCCCAGCGGGCAGCACAGAATCCACGAGGTCACCGCGCCCACACCTGCCTGCAGGCACTGGAACGGCAGCTTCATGATGGCATATTCCGGCGTGCTGTACACAAACGCGCGCCCCAGCGTGTAGCCCACCACCATGACAATCGCGCCCGCCAGCACCGCAATCGCGCAGGCAAGCGGCTGCTTCATGCGCAGCTTCCGGCAGAGCAGGGAGATAACGAGCGCCTGCAAGCCGTGCGTAATAAGCGACACGAACATCGGCGCGGGATAGAACAGCAGGTCGCCCAGAAACGCACCCACGCCGCACGCGATAAACGCCGACAGCGGATCCATGAGCATCGCCGCCGTGTCAATCACGACGTCGTTAAAGTAGAGGTGTCCGCCCGGCACGGGGATGCTCAGCGCGCTCATGCTCAGCACAACCACCATCGCCATGAACAGCGCGGTCATGGTCAGCCACAGCACCGGCTTGCGGCGGCGCAGATCCTCAGGCTTCTCCCATTCCTTCGTCATGAGGATTCAGTCCTTTCGTTATGCGTTTTTCACGCGTCCGGCATTTCGCTCACGCGGCGGATACCGTCGTCCACGCGGCGCAGGGTCTCCTCCTTGCCCAGCAGATAAGCGATTTCAATCGCGCCGCCGGGGGTGCTCTGCTGACCGGAGATGGAGATGCGCAGCGGCCACAGCGCCGTCGCGTTCTTCATGCCCGCCTCGGCAATCGCCGCCATCACGGTATCGTGGATGACCGGCTCTGTCCATTCGGTGATGCCGTCCAGCACCGGACGCAGCAGGTTCAGCGCCTTCAGGCAGGCTTCCTTGTTCGTCTTCGCCTTCTTGTTGATGTAGATGGCGCTGTCGTAATCCGGCAGCTGCGCAAGGAAGCGCACCATGTCCGGCACGAGGTTGAATACCTCCGTGCGGCCCTGCATCAGCTCCGCAAGGCGCTTATAGTCCATCTTGCTGCTGTCGCCAAACACCTTGTCGAACCACGGCGTGACCATTTCCAGATACTTTTCCGGGGTCAGGCGGCGGATGTACTCGGCATTGAACCACGTCAGCTTCTTCACGTCGAAGATACCGGGCGCTTTGTTGATGCGGTGGATGTCGAACGCCTCCACCAGTTCGTCAAGGGTGAAGAATTCGCGGTCGTCGCCGGGATTCCAGCCGACCAGCGCCAGATAATTGACGATGGCTTCGACCAGATAGCCCTTGTCCACATAGTCGGAGAAGTACGCGTCGCCGTCGCGCTTGGACAGCTTGTGCTGCGAATCACGCATGACCGGCGGCATGTGGATGTACTGCGGAATCTCCCAGCCGAACGCCTCATAGAGCAGGTTGTACTTCGGCGTCGAGGACAGGTACTCCATGCCGCGCATGACGTGGGTGATACCCATCAAGTGGTCGTCGATGACGTTGGCGAAGTTGTAGGTCGGCATACCGTCCTGCTTAATCAGCACCATGTCGTCGAGCGTGTCATTCGGGAAGGTCATGTGGCCGAACACGAGGTCATCATAGCTGGTTTCGCCCGTCGTCGGCGCGTTTTGGCGAATGACATACGGCACGCCCGCATCCAGCTTGCGCTGAATTTCCTCCTGCGTCAGGTGCAGGCAGTGCTTGTCGTACTTGAACACTTCGCCCTTCGCTTCGCACGCCGCGCGGCGCTCTTCCAGCTCCTCCTTCGTGCAGAAGCAGTAGTAGGCGTGGCCCGTCTTGACCAGCTGCTGTGCATAGGGCAGGTACAAATCCTTGCGCTGAGACTGGATGTACGGGCCGACCGGGCCGCCCACGTCCGGGCCTTCATCCCAGTTCATGCCGCAGCGGCGCAGCGTGTCGTAAATGACCTCCGTCGCGCCTTCCACAAAGCGCACCTGATCCGTGTCCTCAATGCGCAGGATGAATTTGCCCCCGTTCTTCCGGGCAAACAAATACCCATACAATGCCGCGCGCAGTCCGCCCAGATGCATAAAGCCCGTCGGCGACGGCGCAAATCGTGTACGCACTTCCTGATTCATTTTCTGATTCTCCTTAGTTCCATAATAAAAGGGAAACCGCAAGGGGCGTTGCCCCTTGACCCCACAAGGGAGTTCCTCCCTTGACCCTTTCACGCGATTGAGTTGAGCGCTCTCTCATACTATGCCCGCGTGTTGATTTTGGGGAAGACCAAGGGGCGTTGCCCCTTGACCCCAGCAGGGACGCTGTCCCTGCACCCTGCAAGGGAGTTCCTCCCTTGACCCTTTTTCGCGATTGGATTGAGCGCACTTTCATGCTGTGTCCGCGTGTTTATGCGGGGATTTCGCTCCTGCAGAGGCGAAACCCCCGCTTCACAAAAGCCCTTTTCCGCAGAAAAGCAATTCCCTTACTTAGCCGCCTTCGCAAACGCATCCCGCAGCCCAACCGTGCGGTTGAACACCGGCAGCTCCGCCGTGGAATCCGGGTCCTTGCAGAAATAGCCCGTGCGCAGGAACTGCAGTGCCGTCCCCGGCGCGCATTCCTTCGCGTACGGCTCAATCACGCCGCGCACCACCGTCAGGCTATGCTGATTCAGCTTCTTCAGGAAGTCATAATCCGCGCGGGACAGATTCGCGTCCGCTTCCTCTGCCTCTTCGGTTTCTTCCGCATCCACCGCATCCTCGGCGGTCGGCTCGGTTTCATCTTCCAGCGCGCTGTCATCCGCCAGCAGCGGGTCGTAGAGGCGCGCCTCAAACGACACAGCGTCCGCCGCACTCACCCAATGCAGTGTCTTGCCCTTAATCTTGCGGTCAGCGCCCTCGCTGCCGGACAGGCTGTCCATGTCCACCGTGCAGTACACTTCGGTGACGTTGCCGTTCTCGTCCTTCTTGCAGCCCTCGCACTTGACGATGTACGCCCCGTTCAGGCGCACCTCGAAGCCGGGGTACATGCGCTGGAACTTCTTCGCAGGCACTTCCATGAAGTCCTCCTGCTCAATGTACAGCTCTTTGCCGAACGTGACTGTGTGGCTGCCCATTTCGGGGTGCTTCGGGTGATTTTCGACCGTCAGCGTGAGCGTCTTGTCGGCGTCCCAGTTCGTCAGCACCACCTTGAGCGGGTGCAGCACCGCCATCACGCGCGCCGCTTTTTCACCCAAATCGTCGCGGATGCAGGCATCCAGCAGCGCGGTATCCACGGTGGAATCCGCCTTGCTCAAGCCGATGCGGCTGACGAAATCGCGAATCGCAGCGGCCGTGCAGCCGCGGCGGCGCAGACCCGACAGCGTGGGCATACGCGGGTCATCCCAGCCTTTGACGTAGCCGCCCATGACCAGCGCGCGCAGCTTGCGTTTGCTCATCACGGTGCGGGTCATGTTCAGGCGGGCAAACTCAATCTGACGAGGACGTGCCGGCAGCATGGACTGGCTGTGCTCCACCACCCAGTCATACAGCGGGCGATGAATTTCGTATTCCAGCGAGCAGAGGGAGTGGCTGATGCCTTCCAGCGCATCGCCAATCGGGTGCGCGAAGTCGTACATCGGGTAGATGCACCACTTCTTGCCCGTGCGCCAGTGCTCCTTGTAGAGGATGCGGTACATGGTGGGGTCGCGCATAACGATGTTAGGCGACGCCATGTCAATCTTGGCGCGCAGGGTGTACTGTCCCTCAGCAAATTCGCCCGCGCGCATCCGGCGGAACAGGTCAAGGCTCTCTTCGGCGGGACGGTCGCGCCACGGCGAATTCTTGCCGGGCTTGGTCAGCGTGCCGCGGTATTCGCGCATCTGCTCCTTGTTCAGCTCGTCCACATACGCCAGACCGCGCCGAATCCAGTCCTCCGCGATTTCGTAGCACTTATCGTAATAATCAGAAGCGTAATACAGACCGCCCGTCCAGTCAAAACCCAGCCAGTGAATGTCGTTCTTGATAGCTTCGACGAACTCGGTGTCTTCCTTCGCGGGGTTCGTGTCGTCGAAGCGCAGGTTGCACTTGCCACCGAATTTCTCCGCCGTCAGGAAGTCCGTAATCAGCGCCTTGCAATGGCCAATGTGCATATAGCCGTTGGGTTCGGGAGGAAACCGCGTATGCACTTGCGTGTAGCGACCATCCTTCAAATCCTGTTCGACGGCCTCCCAGACAAAATTACTGCGAGTCGTTGCTTCTTCCATAGAATCGTTTCCTCCTTCTCCGTTCTATACTATTTCCAGAATCAAAAAGGCGCAATCAGACGGCGCGGGCGAATCTGGAAGTAGTATCACCCGAGAAAATATGATACCGGGCATTGCACCATTATAACGGCATTCCCCCGAAATTACAAGGGTTCCCGGAAAAAATCGAGTATTTTGCTGGGGTTTCGCCGGAATCATACCCGAATTCGATTTTTCCCGCCGCATTTTTTCCTTTTCTTCGCCTGTACAACAGAAAAACTTGCATTCCCCCGCATTCTGTGCTATATTGACGCGGAATCCAATAAGTTAATCGGAGTGAACTGCCATGCCGAATTTTTCGCTTTCTGACGCGGTATTTGAAAACGCCGCCGCCAAGTACCCGACCCCCTTCCACCTCTACGACGAAGCCGGAATCCGCCGCAATGCCCGCACGCTGAAGCAGGCATTTGCGTGGTGCGAAGATTTTGAGGAATATTTCGCCATCAAGGCGCTGCCGAACCCCGCTATCCTCCGCATTTTGAAGGAGGAGGGCTGCGGTGTGGACTGCTCCAGCGACACGGAATTGATGCTCGCGGACGCCTGCGGATTCTCCGGGCGGGACATCATGTTCTCCGCCAACGCCATGCCCTACCATGAGTTCGACGATGCCCGCCGTCTTGGCGCGTTCGTCAACCTCGATGATATCACCCATATTGACATTCTCCGTCAGCACGGCGGCATTCCTGAAACCATCTGCTGCCGCTATAACCCCGGCGGAGACTTCAAAATCGGCAACGAAATCATGGGCAATCCGGGCGACGCGAAATACGGCTTCACCTATGCCCAATTGCAGGAGGGCTTGAAGCGCCTGAAAGAACTTGGCGCAAAGCGCTTCGGGCTTCACGCCTTCCTCTCCTCCAACAACACGGACGACAACTACTACCCCGCGCTGGCGAAGATTCTCTTCACCTGCGGCCGCGACCTCGCTGCCGAAACCGGCTTGGAGCTGGCGTTCATCAACCTCTCCGGCGGCATCGGCATCCCCTACCGCCCCGACCAGCCCGCGACGGATGTGCTCGCCGTCGGCGAAGGTGTCCGAAAGGTATACGAGGAAATCTTCCCGAACGGCGGCGTCGCGCTGAAAACCGAACTCGGCCGCTGGATGACCGGCAACATGGGCTGGCTTGTCACGCGCGTGATTCACGAGAAGCACACCTACAAGGACTACATCGGCGTGGATGCCTGCGCCGCGAACCTCATGCGCCCCGCGATGTACGGCGCGTACCACCACATCACCGTCTGCGGGAAGGAAAGCCTGCCGCATGACCACATCTATGACGTCGTCGGCAGTCTGTGCGAAAATAACGACAAGTTCGCCATCGACCGCGCCCTGCCGGAAATCAAGATCGGTGACCTGCTGGTGATTCATGACACCGGCGCGCACGGTCATGCGATGGGGTATAATTATAATGGGCGGCTGCGGTCGGCAGAGGTGCTGTATACGCAGGAGGGCGGCTATAAGCTGATTCGCCGCGCGGAGACCGCGCAGGATTATTTCGCGACGCTGGATATGGATGAATGCGCGGCGAAACTGGGCTTGACGCCGAAAAAATAAACACGCGGAAGCAGTATGGGAGTGAAACCAACTCAATCGCGCGGAGGGGTCAAGGGGGGCTCCCCCTTGCGGAGTCCAGAG
>OKRU01003860.1_pt1 | contig 11528 bp, 9 predicted proteins | sample 1601131 | NCBI WGS metagenome assembly OKRU01 (sample SAMEA3541558, study PRJEB24748) | human gut metagenome | biome: human gut; feature: human-associated habitat; material: faeces | place: China | collected 2012 | reverse complement strand
AAACCTATAACGGGTTTGGACTCTTTTTCAATGTAACTTCAACTAAATTCAATTTGACGATATTTCTTTGTCACGCACGTGCAAGAGCGTATATAGAATACGGTACAAATAGGAAATAATAAGGAGAGAACGAACACTCAACTAAATTGAAGAAGAACTACGAATTTTTGCCTACATTATTCATAGCGGAAGTTATAAGGAGTCATCACTTTATTAGGAGTGAAGGCTGAAACAACTGTATTGTTTGAGGAGAACTATCGGCTTTTACTCCTGAGTCAACAAGTTGGTTGATGACTTCTTTAACTCCTATTAACTTCTGCGTGCGGATTGTTCAGGTTAAAATATACCAATCATTGCTTTTTATCTATAAATTGCAGGGATTGCGAGGACTCTCATCGAAATAATATCTTACTTTTGTTGATAAAGTTTGAGTTACGAATTATTATCGTATAGTTCTTCTTAATAATAAACCGTTAAGTAGGTCTCTCCTTTAATCATCCATTCTCATTCCAGATTTAGTATTTATATTTTAATTAAGATTTCAAATGAACATTTACATTTCAGGTTTAAGCTATGGCACAACTGATGCCGACTTAACAAATTTATTTGCAGAGTTTGGAGAAGTTTCTTCAGCCAAAGTTATTTTTGATAGAGAAACCGGCAGATCCAGAGGATTCGCTTTCGTAGAAATGACGAATGATGCAGAAGGACAAAAAGCTATTGACGAATTGAATGGAGTTGAATATGACCAGAAGGTTATTTCAGTGAGCGTTGCACGTCCTCGCGCTGAAAAACCGTCATACGGTGGTAACCGTGGAGGTGGTTATAACAATTCAAGAAGATATTAATATCAGAATAAATAAAAGCAGAAGATAATGTCTTCTGCTTTTATACAGACTATTACCGTTTCATGATTCAACGGAGGAATTTCTGTTATACGGAGAAAACGAAAAATCATTTTACATTTAAGTTCTGCTAATTCTGCCTCTTTTATGCGCAATATCAGGAGTATATAATCCTGCACTTTCCATTCTGACAATAGATTATTAGGCTTTTTTGTAATACAATGCTCTTGGAAGAAACAGGAGTGAGAGTTTAATAAATAATATCCAATCAAGCGAACAGCCAATGATGAAGGCGACTTTGAATACTTGAATAGAGTATGTTCGGAGTGTGTTGATTTTGAAATGGCCAAGCACAGAATAAAATATATGAAATCATTTTTTATAGGAAATATTGAAATTAAAGTACCTGTTATACAAGGTGGAATGGGAGTTGGGATATCATTGTCCGGTCTGGCGTCAGCAGTAGCAAACGAAGGGGGAGTGGGAGTTATATCGTGTGCAGGTCTGGGGTTGCTTTATCCCAAAGAAAAAGGCACTTATACAGAAAAATGCATCAGTGGCCTGAAAGAAGAGATTCGCAAATCACGCATGAAAACAAAAGGTATTATTGGTGTGAATGTCATGGTTGCCTTATCGAATTATGCTGATATGGTGCGTACTGCGATTAATGAAAAGATTGATGTGATATTTTCCGGTGCCGGACTTCCACTTGATTTGCCTTCCTATTTGACTACGGGGAGTATTACGAAATTAGTACCTATTGTATCTTCTTCAAGAGCTGCCAAAATAATCTGTGACAAATGGCAAAAGAATTATAACTATCTGCCGGATGCGATAGTGGTAGAAGGTCCCAAAGCCGGAGGGCATCTGGGTTTTAAGAAAGAACAGCTGCAAGACCAGAATTATGCGTTGGATGTATTGATTCCCGAAGTAGTGGCGATTGCGGCCAGTTATAAAGAACAGAAACATATTCCGGTGATTGCCGCCGGTGGAATTTCGACAGGTGAAGATATTGCGCACTTTATGGAACTGGGAGCTTCGGGAGTGCAGATGGGAAGTATTTTCGTGACAACCCTTGAATGTGATGCTTCGGAAACTTTCAAAGAAGTGTATATTCACTCCAAATCCGAAGATGTTCTTATTATTGAAAGTCCTGTCGGAATGCCGGGACGGGCTATTGACGGAGAATTTATTCATAGTGTGAATAATGGTCTGGAAAAGCCGAGGAAATGCTCATTCCATTGCATTAAGACGTGTGACTATACAAAAAGTCCTTATTGCATTATTAAAGCGCTGTATAATGCGGCCAAAGGAAATATGAAAAAAGGTTATGCTTTTGCCGGTAGCAACGCCTTTCTCGCAGATAAAATAAGCAGTGTGAAAGAAGTGATGAATACACTGGAACGCGAGTTTTTCTTAGCGACTCACAAACTGGTTTAATATCGGAGACTTTGCATATTCAGTATTGAATGTGGCATGCTCTCTTACTATATATAAAATTAACCGCTGTGCTGAAACAGCAAAAATAACATTTATGACATTTAAAGAATTAAATATAACCGAACCTATTTTAAAAGCAATTGAAGAAAAAGGATATACAGTACCTACTCCTATTCAGGAGAAAGCGATTCCTGTAGCATTGGCAAAAAAAGACATTTTAGGCTGTGCGCAGACTGGAACCGGAAAGACTGCTTCATTTGCAATACCTATTATACAACATTTGCATCTCAATAAGGGAGAGGGCAAGCGTTCGGAAATCAAAGCTCTGATTTTGACTCCTACCCGCGAACTCGCATTGCAAATCAGTGAATGTATTGAAGATTATTCAAAGTATACACGTATCCGTCACGGAGTCATCTTCGGAGGCGTGAATCAACGTCCGCAAGTGGATATGCTGCATAAAGGAATTGATATTCTGGTTGCTACTCCGGGGCGTCTGCTCGATTTGATGAATCAAGGACATATACGATTGGATAATATTCAGTATTTTGTTCTGGACGAAGCAGACCGTATGCTTGATATGGGCTTTATTCATGATATTAAACGGATATTGCCGAAGCTTCCGAAAGAAAAGCAAACGTTGTTCTTTTCGGCTACGATGCCTGATACGATTATTGCTCTGACTAATTCCTTGTTGAAGAATCCGGTGAAGATTTATGTTACACCGAAATCATCAACGGTAGATTCTATAAAGCAGTTGGTTTACTTTGTTGAGAAGAAAGAAAAGAGCCTGTTGCTGATTTCAATTTTGCAAAAATCGGAGGACCGGTCGGTACTTATCTTTTCGCGTACCAAGCATAATGCTGATAAGATAGTTAAAATATTGGGTAAAGCCGGCATTGGCAGCCAGGCTATTCATGGAAATAAGAGTCAGGCGGCACGGCAGTCCGCATTGGGTAACTTCAAGTCGGGTAAGACGCGAGTGATGGTTGCTACTGATATCGCTTCCCGGGGAATTGATATTAATGAACTGCCGTTGGTTATCAATTATGATCTTCCTGATGTTCCCGAGACATATGTACACCGAATCGGGCGTACGGGAAGAGCTGGAAATGCAGGTATGGCACTTACATTCTGCTCTCAGGAAGAACGCAAACAGATTAATGATATTCAGAAATTGACAGGCAAAAAACTAAATAGGGCTGATTTTACAATTTAAGGTCATTCCCTTACATTATTCATTAAAATATAGTATAAATTAAATATAAGTTCTATGGCAAAATCCATTACGGTAGGTAAACGTGAAAATGAAAAAAAGAGACTCGCTAAACGAGAAGAAAAACAAAAGAAAAAGGATAGCAAGAAGTTATCCAGTAAAAGCAGCTTCGATGATATGATTGCTTATGTGGACGAGAATGGAATGATAACTTCGACTCCTCCGGCTGAAAACATTAAAAAGGAAGAGATAAACCTGGATGAGATAATCATTGCAACTCCGAAGAAAGAAGACGAGGAACCCGTTATATTGAGAGGGAGAGTTGAATTCTTTAATGAGGCAAGAGGCTTTGGTTTTATAAAGGACCTTGCCGGAGTTGATAAGTACTTTTTCCATGTTAATAATGTCGTTGGTAATATCTCGGAAGGTAATATTGTAACATTCGATCTTGAACGTGGTGTGAAAGGAATGAATGCGGTCAATATCTGTCTCGAAAAGAAACCGGTGGAGAATTAAAACAAAAACAAAAAATGTAAGTATTGAAACTTATTTTTAGATATTCATTTGCTTAAGTGTAATATGATAAAATAAAAATCCCTTGAGTCTCAGAGGTTCAAGGGATTTTTTATGCGTAAAAATAGTATTGCAGGCAGACAGGGGAACAGAGGGTAACCGGAAGAAGAATGCAGTATATCGTACAAAAATGGCAAGAAATAATGATTCATTATCTCTACTATTTCATACCTTTGCCCGCTGAGTCTGAAATATTATTAACTTTTAAACGCAGAAAACATGAAGAACTTATTGATTACGGTATTTTTTCTCAGCTTGACTTTGCAGCTCTCTGCTGAGACAGGAGGAAGCAATGCTGTAATTGTAGAAAAAACTACAGCAAGTCCGGCGGAAAAGACGCCTGTTTATTGGCAGAAAATGGCAGATGGTATGTCGCAAGCCCTTATCAAGCATTTTTGGGGCGCAAACTTCAAAGGGTATGAGAATCGGTTTTATTTTAATTATGGTAGTGATCTTTCCAATATGACTACCAATCATTATTGGCCACAGGCACATGCTATGGATGTCATGGTAGATGCATATATGCGTACCGGAAGCAAACAGTATTTGAATATATACCCGTTATGGTGGGAAGGTGCACCGAAATTCAATTTTGCGGGCAGAGAGGAAGACCCGTGGTGGAATGTGTTTGTAGACGATATGGAATGGATTGCTCTGGCACAGATTCGCATGTTTGAAAGCACTAAGAATACCAAGTATCTGAAAAAGGCGAGACAGACCTACGATGATTGGGTTTGGTCTACTTGGGGACCGGAAGATGAGGCTCCGTGGTTTGGTGGCATTACCTGGAAGACGGATGTGGCAAAATCTAAGAACGCTTGTTCCAATGGTCCTGCTGCCCTTATTGCTGCCCGGTTGTATAATTTTTACGATGCTATGGGTAAAAAGGCCGGAAAACCCAAACAGGCTTATCTGAATGAGGCCATTAAAATATATACATGGGAGAAGAATAACTTGTTCGACCGTCAGACGGGGGCAGTGTATGACAGCATGAATGGAGAAGGCAAGATTACCAAATGGGTATTTTCGTACAACTCGGGTACTTTCCTGGGAGCAGCTCATGAACTGTATAAGATAACCGGTGATAAGCAATATCTGGCAGATGCAGTAAAAGCGGCCAATTTTGTGATTGACCATTTGTCGACCAATGAAGGTGTACTCTCCGATGCAGAAGGTGGTGACGGTGGCTTGTTTCATGGCATCTTCTTCCGTTATTTTGTGAAACTGATTAATGACCCTGCACTGGATAGTGCCAATTATAATAAGTTTCGCGACTACATAACTCATTGTGCTACGGTTATGGCAGAGCAAGGAGTGAATCAGAAGACTATGTTATATAGCGGTCGTTGGAGAAAAGCACCTGCTGATGATGAGAGTGTGGGATTGACATCGCATCTGACCGGTTGTATGCTGATGGAAGCTATGTGTGTACTTAAACACCGATAGAGTGAATAAGAAAAGAGATAAAACAAAAATCCCTTGAACTTCAAAAGTTCAAGGGATTTTTGTTACTGAGTTGATAGTGGTGCCACCAGGAATCGAACCGGGGACACAAGGATTTTCAGTCCTTTGCTCTACCAACTGAGCTATGGCACCGTAAGGCTAATTCAACTCAGTTGTTTCTCTTTTGCGGTTGCAAAGGTAGTTAAAGTTTTGGATTCTGCAAGGCTTCTATAAATAAAAAACACTGATAAAAAGCTACTTTGCTTATTATCAGTGTTGTATGGAATGAAATATTTTTCAGTATATAACTGAGAAAATCTATTTATCTTCTTTTAGCGGATTCCATCCCTGAGCCTTCAATTCAAATTCTTGTCCGTCACGGGTAATCAATGCGCAACCGAGTTCGGGTTTGGTGATATGCCCGATGAGGCGGATTCCCTCCATCTGTGATACTTTCTCATGATCGGCGATGGGGACAGTGAAAAGCAATTCATAATCTTCACCGCCATTCATGGCACAAGTGGTCAGGTTCATGTTGAATTCTTCTGCCATGACAGCCGTCTGATAGTCAATAGGAATATGTTCCTCATAGACACGGCATCCCGTATTACTTTGTTTGCAGATATGCATTAATTCGGACGACAGACCATCGGAGATGTCCATCATGGATGTGGGGACAATATTGGCAGCCGCCAGTTTTTCGATGATATCTTTACGGGCTTCCGGTTTCAACTGGCGTTCCAGTAAGTATTCTTTGCCGGTGAAGTCCGGTTGGATATCTTTTTCACCCTTCAGTACTGTTTTCTCACGTTCCAGGAGTTGCAGACCCATATAGGCAGCGCCCAAGTCACCGCTGACACAGATTAAGTCAGTGTCTTTGGCTCCGTTGCGGTAGACCACTTTGTCTTTATCGGCATCTCCGATACAGGTGATGCTGATGGCAAGTCCCGTAAGAGAAGAGGATGTATCGCCTCCGATAATGTCAACATGATACTGTTGGCATGCCAGACGAATGCCTGAATAAAGCTCTTCCATGTCCTCTACGCTGAAGCGTTTGGAAAGAGCGAGCGATACGGTGATCTGCCGGGGCGTACCGTTCATTGCATAGATATCGGAGAAATTGACTACGGCCGATTTATATCCCAGATGTTTCAGAGGGACATAAGTCAGGTCGAAATGAACACCTTCCATTAATAAGTCGGTTGTTACTAATAGTTGTTTCTCCGAAGGGTAGGAGAGGACGGCGGCATCATCACCCACTCCGTATTTGGTTGATTCGTTTTCTGGTTTAATTCCCTCGGTGAGGCGGTCGATCAGACCGAACTCGCCGAGAGTTGCTATTTCAGTTCGCATAAATAGAGTTTAGTATTAAGCACGGTTGATAAGTTCACGCATGATAGTGGTCATTTTAGGTTGAGCTGCGTCCGCTGCCTTCTGAACTTCTTCATGCGATACTTCTACAATTTTTCCTTCTACTCCCAAGTCAGTGATGACGGAGATTCCGAATACCTTGATTCCGCAGTGGTTGGCTACGATCACTTCGGGAACGGTAGACATACCGACTGCATCGGCACCCAGAATGTGGAATAGTTTATATTCAGCAGGAGTCTCGAAAGTAGGGCCTTGCGTACCGATATAAATTCCATGTTGTACCTTAATGCCTTTTTCCTGAGCAATCTCGTCAGCTTTACGAATCAGTTCCTTATCATATGCTTCGCTCATATCCGGGAAGCGTGGACCATAAGGAATATTCTTGCCACGAAGCGGATGTTCGGGGAAGTAGTTGATATGATCGGTGATAATCATCAGGTCACCGATTTCAAAAGCTTCGTTTGTACCACCGCTGGCGTTGGATACAAACAATGTTTTGATACCCAGCTCACGCATTACACGTACAGGGAAAGTCACTTCCTTCATGGAATAACCTTCATAAAAATGAAAACGCCCCTGCATTGCCATGATGTCTTTATTGCCCAACTTGCCGAAAATCAGTTTACCGCTATGACCTTCGACAGTAGACACCGGGAAGTTAGGAATATCCGAATACTTTATTTCATACTTCTCGGTGATCTCGTCTGCCAAACTGCCAAGTCCGGTGCCAAGGATGATGGCTGTTTCAGGACTGGTGTGCATTTTCCCTTTCAGAAAAGCTGCTGTTTCTTGTATTTTCTCTAACATAGCCAATAATGTGTTGGTTAAATTTATCTTGTTGATTTTGTAATATCTCAATCTCAATCGGCAAGGCGTAAATAAACGGTTTCAGTTCCTCGCTCAATACCGGATGATGAATCAGGCGGGTTGCATCTTTCTCGGTGGTGACAATCAGTTTATGTTCACCTTTCAGTTTTCCGAATCGTTCCTTGATCTGTTGTATGTCCCGATGACTGAAATGATGATGGTCGTCGAATGAAAGCGAATCAATCTGATCGGTATACATTTTCAACTCTTCGAGAATAGGCGCAGGTGATGCAATGCCCGTTACCAGCAAAATATCCGTATTCGTTAAAGCACTCAGCGGTAACTCATTCACTGTAGAATCAATCTCTGAATTTGCTGATGGAAATACCGGTTGCAGATTTCCATAACGAAACGATGAGAAGTATAACTGCTGATAAGGATAAAGGTTCAGTCGTTTTGTGATAATATTATAGTCAATCGGCTTAATATCCTGCGGACACTTTGTGACAATGACGATTTGTGCCCGGTTTTTACCGTTGACAGACTCGCGCAGACGACCTGCCGGAAGTAAAGTATCGTCGCAGAAGAGGCGGTGATAATCCGTCAGCAGGATGCTTAGTCCCGGCTTGACGTAACGGTGCTGGAAAGCATCATCCAGCAATACAACTTCAATGGACGGTTCTTTGATGGATAGTAATTGTTCTATGCCATGGCAGCGGTTCTCATCGACAGCTAGTGTGACAGACGGGAACTTGGTATGCATCTGGTAAGGCTCGTCACCGATGCTGCGTGCAGTACTTTGGGGAGTGGCAAGCACATATCCTCGGCTATGCCTTTTATATCCCCGGCTTAATACTGCCACATGATAGTTATCACGAAGCAGCTTTATCAGATATTCGGTGTGCGGCGTCTTTCCCGTGCCGCCTACAGACAGGTTGCCGATGCAGATGACAGGAACACCAAAACTCTTTGACCGGAGGAATCCCCAGTCAAAGAGTTTGTTTCTTACTGTTACCACTGCCCCGTAAATCCATGAGACAGGGTAAAGCCACTTATGTATCTTGATAAAGTGTTCGTCCATGCAGTACAGTTTACTTGATATTTAGTTCAAACGGAATGCGTGCCTGAATCATGGAACGCTCTTTTAAATTTTTCAGCATACCGAATTGTTGATAATACTCTCCTAACTTGCTTTTCAATATTTGTGATTCCACATAATTAGTGGGTTTCGTATTGAGCAGTGAAGAAAGGAGGTCTTGTTTTGCCGGATAAGAAACAACTGTATATCCTTCGATTCCTGCTTTCCTGACAGCAATCTCCAAAGCTGTATCAATACCTCCGAGTACGTCTACCAGTCCAAGTTCTTTAGCAGCTTCTCCTGTCCATACACGACCTTCAGCTATTTTCTCAATGGCCTCTTTGCTCATATGGCGCCCCTCAGCGCAGCGATTGACGAATGTATCATAACCTTGGGTAATCATCATCTGCATCAGTGTCTTCTCATCCTGATTGAAAGGACGCATGATATTTCCAAAATCTGAAAATTTATTTGTTTTTACCACATCGTAGGTCAAACCGATCTTTTCTGATAATTCCTTAACATTCGGTACCATACCGAAAATTCCGATGGATCCCGTCAATGTAGTCGGCTCTGCAACGATTGTATCGGCTACACAAGAGATATAATAACCACCTGATGCGGCATAATCACCCATAGAAACAATTACTGGTTTCTCTGTTTTCAGTTCTTTCACGGCATGCCAGATTTGTTCGGATGCAAAAGCACTTCCACCCGGTGAATTAACACGGAGAACGACAGCTTTTACATCCTCGTCATCTTTTAGCTTACGCAAGTCACGAATAACTTTTGTGCCTACAATTCCCTCTTCAGAAGTTGAAGAACCGCTGTAATCTGTGATTTCTCCGGAGGCATAATAGACCGCTACGATGTTACCGCTTTTATCTTTCGGCATGTTTTTTTTCACATTGATCATGTCACTCAACCCTAGCACCGGAAGGCGGTCATCTTCTTTCAAGTCCACCCACTGTTTAAGATAATTGCGAACATCATTGCGGTAAATCAATGTGTCCGCCAAGCCACATTGCACACTTTCCTCTGCCGGATAAAACATCAGCATACGGTCAGCTAAAGCATTCAGTGAATCTACGGGGAGGCTGCGGGAAGCAGATACCCCTTCGGTAACCTGTCCCCAAATCGAGTTGATAAAAGCTGTCACCTGTTCACGATTGGCAGGACTCATTTCTGTAGAAATAAACGGTTCTACGGCGGATTTATAAGTACCTACTTTAAATATCTGCATTTCTACCCCGATCTTTTGCAGTAAGTCTTTATAAAACAGAGGAGCGGAAGCGATGCCTTTCCACTCAATCATTCCTTTCGGATTGAGCAATACCTTGTCCGCTACACTGGAAAGATAATAAAGTCCTTGTGTATAGCTATCTCCGTAGGCTATGATGAACTTTCCGCTTTCTTTAAAGTCGAGCAATGCGTTACGGATTTCCTGCAAAGATGCATACGAAGTTCCGAGCATACTTGCCTGCAGATAAATTCCTTTGATATTTTCATTTTCTTTTGCTTTTTTGATGGAAGAAAGAATATCGTCCAGCCCGTATGTATTGGAGTCGTCGCTGAACAACTGTGATAAGATACCTAACGGACTCTCCTGAGTGCGTTCGACTAATACACCGTTCAGGTCGAGCATCATCACAGAATTCTTTTTCACTATTGTTTCTGTATCCGCGGTTGATACAATGCCGAACAATGTTACCATGCCGATAATAAATAATACAATGCTTGACAGGATGATACCGGTCACAGTAGCGAGCGTAAATTTCAAGAAATCTTTCATTATACTATTGTTTTTTTGAGTCAGCTTGTTTTAAAGCTAACAAAGATAAATAATTGAGTTGATATTTATTCAATAAGTCGTGCGAATTTTTGTTTTGTCACAATGAATCAGGTTTATTTGCTTTTAGAATGCTGCCCGGAACAGGGTAGATATAAATTTTGAATGATCGGACTTGGGGACCATTTTTCTATTGTATTTTAGTGTAGCATTGAGAATTATTCTCTAAATTTGTAGCATTAACTTAACATTATGATTATCATGAAAAGAAAATCCCCTGTGATGGCCGTTGCTTTGGCGGGACTGTTTATGTACACTTCCTGTTCTCCGACGGAGCAAGCGGAAACGAAAGATTACACCCAGTATGTGAATACCTTTATTGGTGCTGCTGACAATGGGCATACATTCCCCGGAGCTTGCTATCCTTTCGGAATGATACAGACCAGTCCGGTGACGGGTGCAGTAGGTTGGAGATATTGTTCGGAATATACTTATCAGGACTCTCTGATCTGGGGCTTCACTCAGACTCATCTGAACGGAACCGGATGTATGGATTTGGGGGATATTCTGGTGATGCCAGTTACCGGTACCCGTGCTCGTGCATGGGATGCTTACCGCAGCCATTTCCCGAAAGACAAGGAAGCTGCTACTCCGGGATATTATACAGTCGAATTATCCGATCCGCAGGTAAAGGCGGAACTGACTGCTTCTATCCATGCAGCTCTTCATCGTTATACATATCATAAAGCAGATTCAGCTTCTCTGCTGATTGACTTGCAGCACGGACCTGCCTGGAGAGAAGAACAATATCATTCACAAGTGAATAGTTGCGAGGTGAACTGGGAAGATGCTCAGACGCTGGCCGGACACGTGAATAACACGGTCTGGGTTGATCAGGACTACTTCTTTGTGATGAAGTTTAATCGCCCGGTAATAGATTCGCTTTCCCTTCCGATGGGAGAAACT
>OKRU01003856.1_pt1 | contig 11539 bp, 9 predicted proteins | sample 1601131 | NCBI WGS metagenome assembly OKRU01 (sample SAMEA3541558, study PRJEB24748) | human gut metagenome | biome: human gut; feature: human-associated habitat; material: faeces | place: China | collected 2012 | reverse complement strand
TGATTTCCGTATGCGGGAACTGATCCAAATCTCCTACGCACAGAGTCAGGAGGCGGGCGAAGCCGTCTCCGGCGCCGTCACCCTGCGTCTTCGCAGCCCCGCCGACTTCACCGCCGTCACGGAAATCTTCGCCGTGCACGACTACGTGCCTGAAAGCCTCTCCTGGGTCAATCCCGTCATCGTGCTCTCCGCCACGAAGCCCCTGCCCGCCTCCATGGTCCGCGACCTGCGCGAGCACGGCATCCGCATCGAGGCACAGAACGCCTGAGCGCGTTCAGCCTGAACGCCTATGAAGAGGCCGGCAGCAGACGATCCGCCGGCCTTTTTGATATGGCTAAAATAAAAGACCCTGACAGGAACCCTATTCTGCGGAGGGGCTTCCCTTGACGCGCTGCCGCCCGCCGCAACAGGCTAAACCCGTTGTTGCTGCGCGAAAAAGGCCGTCCTTCTGGACGGCCTTTCGTCGGCTGATCATTCGGGTCTGCTGCACGCCATGGCGAAGCTTCGCTCGAAGATCTCGCCATCGCGGTCCTCGATCTGGGTGGACGCCTTCGGGTCGATGCGCCCGTCGAAGATGTTGACCCAATTGCGAGAGAGGCGACGCCTGCCGAACAGCTCGCCCTTCATGAAGGGGGCGGCGGTGAGCACGCGCTCGACGGCGCGCAGTCTTCTGCCTTCGCAGTCGACCTCGAATCGGGTCGCGGTCGTGCGGATGTACTTGAACCTGAGGCTCAGCTCCGTGAGGTCCTCGGGAAAGTTCATGAGGCCGTACCAGGCGCTCGTCCTGCTGTCAGCCTTCCAGAATGCCATGACGGTCCCGTATTCCTGACGGCCGACCCAGCCGTCATATTCGACATAGCCGTCGCCGAGCATCTTCATCGGAAAGCCCCAGACGGCGAGCACGCTCTCAAGAGACGGCATTGCGGGCGCCTCCTGACGGGGAGAGCTCGGGCAAACCTTCACCGGCACGTCCTGCTGCGCCTTTTCCTGAGTCGCTTCCCGCCCCTCCTCTGCGGCTTCGCAGACGGCGGAGCCGAGGACGGCGAGGCAACCTGCGGCGGCGGCCAGGGTTCGGGTCTTCTGTTCGAGTGTCATGGTGAGGTTGTCAAAAAGCTGTTCTGCTTGAGTGGGATCCAATATTTTAGGCACTTTTTCTTAGTTCTGCCCGACTTTTTGCAAAGAAAACGCAGTCTTTACGCGACTTTGCGTTGGCTCGGGAACGTTTCAGCATGATTGGCGAGCCCATCGGCGTCAGGGTGACTGCATGAGTGATGCCTGATTTTTAGGCAAGAGCCGCATTTCTCTGCAAAAAAGCCCCGCCCGGATGGAATCCGGACGGGGCTCTGCAAGGGAAGAGATATAAATCTTGCAGCCTGCGAGATTAGAACGCCCAGCGAGCGCCGACGTTGAAGCGCCAGGGTTCGGACAGTTCGGCGTTGCTCGTACGGGAGAGGTCGGCATAGAACTGCGTCGTGCTCGAGAGGTTGTAGTTTCCGCCGATGGCGTATTCGAACCACGGGTCGGAGGCATCCTCGGTGTAGGTGCCGTCGCCGCGGGTGACGGAAACATCGCCGTCAAACTCGTGGAGGACGGACGTGCGGACATAAGCCGTGCCCTTGTTGTTCGGGCACTTGATGCCGGCACGAACGCCGAGGCGGCCGATGAGGGACGTCGTGGAGTCGACCGTCGTGTCGGTGGCGATGCCCGACGTCTTGTTCAGCGTCGTGAACGTCTTGCCGTCGACATAGCCCCAGCTCATTTCGGCCTGGGGTTCGAGGAACACGGATTCGGCGAGGTCGAAGCGGTGGCCGACTTCAGCGGAGAGCGAGTAAGCGGTCGTGTTGAAGTCGCCGGAGGTGCCGTCGATCACGGAGTCGCTTTCAAGACGGGCGACCTTGGCGATCACGTCGACGAAGCTGCCGTTGTCGCCGAGCCAGGAACCGTAGGCGGCAAGACCGAAGATCTTGTTGTCGCCTTCACCGCCGACGTACTCGAGGTCGGAGTCGGTATAGGAGAAGGCCACGCCGGTGTGGATGTTGGCGAGGGCTTCAACCTTCGTGTCGGCACCGAACTGGAACTGCGTGAAGTCGTTTTGGGAACCGTCGGCCTTCTGCTTGCCGGCATTGACGCGGGCCCAAACGCCGGTGTTGCCTTCGCTGTCGCGAAGTTCGCCGAGACGCTTGTTCATGTCGTTCATTTCAAGACGCCAGGCATAGATGTTCTGGGCCACGGACTTGCCGAAGCGTTCCGTCTTGGAGTTGAGCGTCTTCGACACGGTGGACTGATCGATGACCGAATTGCCTTCGTCGTCCTTCTTGATGTCGGCGGAGAAGGAGCCGTTCGATTCGGATTCGACCACCACGATCCTGTCGGCCGCGACGTCGCCGTTGGTGTCAACGACCATGCCGGCCTTGACGGCGGCCTGAGCGGCGGCTTCGGCGGAGGCGTACTGCTCGTTGAAGACGGCGGAGCCCTGAGACGTGATCGTGGAGCCTTCCGTCACGGTGCCGATGGTGGCCTTGTTGGCGAGGCTGTCAAAAGCGATGTTGGTGTCGCCGGTGACGGTCGTGAAATTGCCCGTGGCGTTGCCGGCGAGATGAACGGTGGACACGGCGTCTTCAGCCGTGGTGATGGTGCCGATGGTCGATTCTTCGGTCACCTTGAGGACGCTGTTGTTCTCAAGTTCGACGGTGGCGACATTGTCGACGCTCTTCAGATGGGCGACGGCGTTTTCCACAACCGTGAACTGCGGCGTTGCGGAGGCTTCGGCAACGGCAGTGACCTGACCGGTCTTGAGAACCGTGTCAAGCGCGGTAAGCGTACCGCCGATGGTCACGCTGCCCTTTTCGATCGTGATGGCGTGTTCGCCGTCGATCGTGATGCTGCCGCCGTAGGTTTCGGTGACTTCGACGCCGTTTTCACCGACGGTGCCGTCAAAGCGGCCGCCGAGGAGGACGTTGCCGCCGCCCTTGACGTTGATGTCGCCGTCGATCGTGAGCGTGCCGGTCGCGGCCGTGTTGCCGCGTTCGTACACGTTGAAGTCGCCTTCGATCAGCGAGCCTTCGCCCGCATTGATGTTGACGATGGTGGTTCGGTCATGCTTGGATTTGCCAGAACCGATGGAACCCGCATTGACGTCACCCTTCATCTCGAGCTTGCCGGCCTTGATGATCATGGCAAAGATCGAGTTCTTGTGCTTGTTCTCACCTTCCTTGTCCTTCAACAGGCCGTACGTGCCGCAGAGGTTGCCGTCGATCTTGAGCGTCTTCGCGACGTCGATGTTGGCCGTACCCCAGCCGCCGGAACCAACCACGCCGCCTGCAGCGTTCGTGGAGCCGTCCAGAATGGCGTTTTCAGCATAAAGGGAAACGTTGTTGCCTTCGTTGACCTGAAGAAGCGCGACACCATAGTCGTCCTTGCCGTAGGTGGTGTGGGCTTCGAAGTGACCGATGCGGTCCGAAGCGGTGCCGAACGTGGCGGAGGAATGACCGGCGGTGCCCTGAGCATTGATCAGGCCGTCGAGCACGTAGGCCACGACTTTATCGGCATGGACTTCAAGCGTGTTGTAGTCGTTCTTGAACTGGAAGCCGCGGTCGCCGCCCTTTTCGGCAGATCCGATCGTGATTTCACCGGCATTGATCGTGAGGCTGCTGTAGCCGTCCTGCCAACCGACGAAATTGTTAAGGCCGTCATTGCTCTTGTTCGCGGAGAGCGAACCAAAATTCAACATGCTGGCATTGATGGTGAGGGATGCGATCTTGTCCTGTTGGCCGATCAGGTGCGCGCCAACGTAAATCGTTTCCCCTTTTGTTGTCTTGAAGTTGGCTTCCTTGTTGAAGCTGACGTCCTTGCCGTCGGCATCGACAACGGCGGAGCCGCCATTCTGAACAACCAGACCGCCGATCGTCGTATCGGTGATCGGTTTCTGCGTGCCGTCAACCGTGATGACGGCGGCGGAGCTTGCGACGGCGAAAGTCGCGATCACAGCGGCAATCGCGCTGTGAAGCATGGTCTTCTTCATGAGAAATCCTTTCATGGCTTAAAATCAGAGTTTCCGAAGGACAATCAAAATGATCGTTCTGTCCTCGGAACAGGGGTGAATCTAAAGGGTTTTACCCCCCACCTCAGTAATAACCCTAATGTCTCATGGGGAGGCAACCAAAAGTCACTTCAAACCATTGACTGAAGCCGGTTTCGAGCGGTCGCCCGGATTGCCGGTGTTGTTGCGGAAATGCAACGTGTTAACAGCATGCGGATCACGGGACACGGCAATGCCACAAATGTTGAAGGGCTGACGAGGCGTCCTGAAGCCGAATGTCTGCCTTCGTCGCAGACCTCGCTTCGGGTGGTTCGCGTCGTTCACCCCGTTCGATACGCACCCGAACCATTCACGCATGCATTCGAAACAAGGCCCGGAGCGCAACGCCATCCAGTAGTCGGCGAACGACGCCGCGTCGGTTCGGCCGGTCAGCGCGCAGAGCAGGCAGATGGTCCAAAACATCGAGAGCGGGGAGCGGACTTTCGAAAGCTGCCGATCGTCGCAGAGCACATTGTCGAGCTTTCCAAGTCGCTGCCTTTTGACCTTTGTGCGCGAGACCGCATCGGGCCTCCTGTCGCTTAAACTCGACGGACGGATTGTGGAATCCGCCTCATCCCGACCTTTTTCGGAGGCCGCCATGAAATTCGCCGTCAAGCTCCTTCTTCCGACTCTTGCCGCACTGGCGCTCGCCGGCTGCGGCGCCGATCTCGCACCCAAACCGACCGCCCTCTGGCAGTCTATGCCCTCGCCCGATCCCGAGCCGATGATCGAGAGCTGGTGGCGTCTTGCCGACAAGGGCGACGGGCTTGTGCGCGTCGAGACGGTTGAGAGCCTTCCCGAGTCGAACAAAGCCGACCTCACCTCCGTTCATCATGACAAGCGCTATGAGAACGCACGCAGCGTCCTCGTGACGCTTGCCTTCGCCTGCGACGCGCAAAGAGGCGTCGCCGAATCCCGCGTCCTGACTTCGGACCGCATGGCCGAGGGCGACGTCCTCTCGAAGGCTTCCATCGAGACGGGCCGCGAGGCGCTGCCCTTTGGCGGCGACTACATTCCGTTTGCCGACGGCAGGGTCGATCCCGCCTGGGTGCAGGCCCACAAGGTGCCCGCGCACGCCGTCGCAGGACTTGAGCTCCTCTACGCCCAGGCCTGTCCCGCGCCCAGGCCCCCGCCCTGACGGGGCCCTCGCTTCAGCCTGAAAGTCCGAACCTGCGCCTTCGTCGTACACATGTGAGGCGAAGGCGCATTTTTGTGCCGAATTGTCTCTGGTATCCGGCGAATTTGATCCTGATCAAGCGTTTTAAGCCTCGCCCAAGGGTTTTTCGCTAAACTCAGATCTGGTCAAATTTTTCATACGGCACCTTCTGTAAAAATAAGGACAACCCGCCATGATCTCCCGTCGTGATCTTCTCTGCGCCGGCGCGCTCGCTCCGCTTTCGACGTATTCCTTTGCCGCTCCCGCCTACAAGGCCGGCAAGGAGTACCTGACCGTTCACCCGATGGCCCCCACGCCGGCGGACAAGATCGAAGTCGTTGAATTCTTCGCCTACACCTGCCCGCACTGCCTGCAGTTCCACCCGGTCTTCCATGAGTGGGCGCAGAAGGCCCCCGAGGACGTCAGCATCCGCATCTGCCCCGTCGCCTGGCAGCCGAAGTACCTTCCGTTCACGGACACCTACTTCGCGCTCGAGGCCCTTGGTCTGCTTGACAGCCTGAGCATGCCGTTCTTCGAAAGCATCATCTACCAGACGCGCTCCTACAACTTCGACAGCGCCACCCGCGACATCCATGACTTCATGGTCGAAGCCGGCGTCGACGGCGCCAAGTGGGACGCCACGTTCAACAGCTTCGGCGTGAAGAACAAGTCCCGCAACGCCACGATGCTCTGGAACGCCTACCAGATCGACTCCACGCCTATGGTCGGCGTCGGCGGCAAGTTCACGACCGGCCCCCACCTCGCCGGTTCCCGCCAGGGCACGCCCGCCGTGATCGACTACCTCGTCGACCAGATGCGCACGCTCAGAAAGTAATTCCGAACGTCATTCCCGCAGTCCTCACGGACCTGTACGAACGCCTCCGACGTCACGCGACGCGGAGGCGTTTTGTTTGAGGCTGAAATTTAGCAAAACTGTGGTTGAGCGGTAGAAATCGTGTTCATTCTCGTCTTTGAGGGCTTGGGATTCAGGATTTCTTCATCAGACGGGCGGACATGAAGCGCGCCCGTCGAATCCTCAACCCAATCTTCAATGAAGGAAACCAGGCCACGACCACGACCCGCATCAACGCGACTGCCTCGGCACCATGGAAATTCCCGACGACCGCTACTACGGCATTCAGACCAGTCGGATGGTGAAGGTCTCAGGGTGCGCCCATCTTCCCGTCATCTTTTATCCCGGCATGCACCGTGCGCTCTTTCGCATCAAGAAGGCCTGCGCGCTCGCCAACGCCGAAATCGGCGCCCTGAAGCCCGAGATTTCGCGAGCTGTCGTTGAGGCGTGCGACCGCGCGCTCGCGGGCGAATTCGACAAGGAATTTCAGCTCGACATGTGGCAGGCCGGCGGCTACACCTGCGTCAACATGAACGTGAACGAAGTGATCGGCAATGCCGCCAACGAAATCCTCACGGGTCGCAAGGTCAGGACGCCGTGCACCCGAACACCCATGTGAACAAGGCCCAGTCGACGAACGACACCATTCCGTCCGCCACGCACCTTGCCGTATCGTCTGAGCTCGACCGCATCATTGAAGGCGTCGAGGTGCCCGGCGACGTCTTCGCCGCGAAGGCTGAGGCCTTCAGGCACGTCGTCAAGCTCGGCCGCACCTGCTGGCAGGACTCGCTCCCGCACACGCTCGGAGAGGAGTTCGGCGGCTATGCCGCTCTCATGCGGCGTCTGGCCGGCAAGCTCCGTGCCGTGCTTCCGGGGTGCTTTGAGATCTGCATGGGCCGGCACGGGGCTCGGAGCCGATCCCGGGTACATGGACGCCCTCTACCGCCACCCTTCCGACATCTATGGCGAAGAGGTCCGCCCGACGGCGTCTCTCTTTGACGGCCTGCAGAACGCAGACTTCTTCGTGACGGTCTCGGGGCTCGTCAAGGAGGTCGCGACCTTGCTCTCCAAGATCACCAGGGACCTGCGCCTCATGAGCAGCGGCCCGCGCTCGGGCTTCATGGAGGTCCGGCTGCCGCCCTGAGTCTCGGAAGCTCCATCATGCCGGGCAAGATCAACCCGACGCTTTCCGAGATGGTGATCCAGATCGCCCACCAGGTTGTCGGCAACGACGTCGCCGTCTCCATGGCAACGACGAGGGCGAACTTGACCTCAACGTTTGGGATGCCACCTTCTACAAGTGCCTCTTCGAGAGCATGCAGCTCGTCGGCGACGAACTCGTCATCCTGAGGCGCGACTGCGTTGAGGGCATCGTCGCCTGCGAGGATCGCTGCCCCGCCGAAGCCGAAAGCTCCATCGCGCTCTCGCGCGTCCTCGCAACCATCTTCGGCTACCCCGAGGGCGTGAAGGTCGCCCACTACTGCGAAGAGCACGGCGTCACCGTGAAGGAGGCCGTCCTCGCCATGGGCCTTCTCAACGAGGCCGACGCCGACCGACTCATCGATCCCATCCTCATGACCGACCCCGAGGCCATGGCTCGCGCCATCGCTGAATTCAGGGCGCGCATCGACGGCTGATGACAGTCGACTGAGACGAAGACCGTGTGTCCGGGCCCCTCCGGCGAGGTGCTGCATCCCTCTCCGGCGGGGCTTCCTTCTTTTTAGAAGCCCCGAACGGGACCTCTGTTCTCGAGATTCGACATAGGTCAAATCAGGTAAGGGAAAATTTACACTTCAGCCTTGCATACCGTCGACGCGCCCTGCTTCAGGCCCCATGACATCGGTCGAGAGAGGGTTGAGAGAGGCCTCCGGGGACCGTCATCCTTACAGTCGTACTGCAGTTGCCGGCATGTGGATGTTCTGCAAGCGACTGTCATGCAGGCACTGTGAGGAGGCTGGTTTTCTCATATGTTCTGAAGGGGCCTCCGGAGAGCATACTTGTCCCGGATTTGTCTCAATGAGTACACTTCCGTATTCAGGCAGGCGGGCAGGCTCATTTTCTGCTCCACTTTTGCGTGCCTTCTTCTGCGCGAATTCTCTCATGGATTCAAAAGCTTTCGGTTCTGTTATGAGCAGAGAAACGCTAGGGTTATCCCCTTACGCAAGGAAGGGCAAAGTAGTGCATTCTTCTCAAGAGGCTGTCCGATCCACCTGCCTCCGGTGACGGGACATCCTCACGCGCTCCGTCGGCACTCTTCCTTTCGACAGAGCTGCGCCCCTCCCTCAACCATCGGGAGGGCTGCCTGCTCATGAAGCATGGCATCGTTTGGCCCGGAGCGCCTCCAGTCAAGGCGCCGGGCCTTCTTTTTTTTCGGGACTTCCTCGAGGGGCATCTCATCCGCCAACGGTTGACGGCTGTTCCTGTTCTTCACGCGAGCGCATGGAAGGATGCGTCGCATACAGCCACACCGACTTTTTCTTGTGCACTGGAGTTGGATGCTCCAGTCGTTTTCCGGCCCCGGTTGTAATCTTTTGTATTTGAGCAACCCCGTTCAGCTTTCCGTACGTAACATCCAAAATTGACGGTCCTTACGTTCGGACGAATAACCTTGGAAGGCACCCCTTTCATACATGTATGTTAACGCCTTTATTACAACGGTTTCTAAAATGCCAGTCATGGGTGTCATAACCCTATAACGACGTGCAAATGAATTCGCCCTTCGCAAGGCCGTGAGCAGAAACAACCGTTATTGCTAGCGGTGTTTTCCGGAAAATTCACTTCTTTTTTTAAAGAACAATCATGATTAGCAAGAAGAAAGTTACGGCCCTCGCCTTGGCCGGTTTGTTCGTGACGCCCGTTCTGGCTGCAACTGAAGTCAAGTACAACGAAATTCGAAGCGACGACGGATATCTGACGGCCGGTGACAAGCTTTTCAGGCAGGCACTGCAGAACTCTCTTAACAGAACGGACTCCAGCAAGAACGCCGTCAAACTCTCCATGTATGGCAAGTACGACGACACCAGCAATGACGGACTCACCGAGCTCAAGTTGTCTGGCCAGGCCTACGACAACGTCAACTACATCTTGTTCGCCGACAACTCCGGGCAGGACAACGCCTTTCATCGCTCAAGTTTCAGTCTTGAGAAGACGACTCTGACGTTGTCGAAAGGCATCATCTTCAGAAACGCCTCCAACTTCATCATGCGGAACGAGGATGGCAGCTTCGACGAAAACAAACGCAAGCAACTTAAAAACGAGTCTGTTCTCAATCTCAGTCAGAGCACGCTTACCGGAGCCGTCATCAATCAATTCGACACGTTTCGTGAGAGCAGCAGCTACTATTACCAGATTAGCAAGGAAAACAATACGACAGTCGTCCTCACCGAGTCCCAGTGAACGGGCGACCTCAAGGATGAAGTCAACCTGAACGGGAACTCTCTGGGCAAGCCTGTCGACAAGAGCGAAGCCGCAAGCAAAAACGTCATTAGTCTTACGGACGGCTCTTCTTGGATCGGCGGCGTCGACGTAACCGCCAAGTCGACTGTTGATGTCACCCTCGACGGCACCTCGTCCTGGACGGTGACCAAGAACAGCAGGGTCAACTCCATCGGGCTTGCCCCGTCCGAGTCCCGTCAGGCCGCCAAGAACAGCGGCGTGACGATCGGCAACGGCGTAACGCTCACGATTGCCGAGGGGGATTCCGCGCAGAGCAACATTGGCCGCCTTCATACGGGCACGGGCTCCAGCCTCGTGGTTGAAGAGGCAGACGTGACGATCAACAGCATCGGCGGCAACGGGACGGTCCAATTGAACAAGAACGGTGTCGTCACGATCGAAGCCGCCTCCGATGAGGTCAACGCCACCCTGACGTCCCTTAAAGGCTCGAAGCTCACGACCGCCGAAGGCGTCAGCGCCAGCGTGACGATTGCAGGCGCTCTGGCCGACGAGATGGGCATGGACGCTGTCATCAAGGCCTACAACGACAGCAAAAACTACGACGGGAACGGCACGGTCACCTTCTCCGGCGGCCTCATCGGGGACGACCTCATTGGCCGCAACGATGAAAATGGCGTATTCGTGCAGGAGTCCTCGCGCAAGAACACCCAACTCGTCTCGATTGGCGAAGGTACGGCCATCACGATGATGCAGTGGCGTGCCGACGCCGACGACATGGCCCAGCGCATGGGCGACCTTCGCAGCGGCGACGGCACGGCCGGCGCTTGGGTGCGCACCTTCGGCGGCAAAGCCGAAGCCGGTCATGTCGACAACAAGTACTACGGCATCCAGGCGGGCGTCGACGCCCTGATCGGCTCGGGCGGCACGAAGCAGTTCGCGGGCGGCGCGCTTTCCTATGCGACTGGAGACGCAGACTTTGCGAACGGCACGGGCGAAAACTACATCGGCACGCTGACGGGCTACAGCACCTGGCTCTTCGAAAACGGCGCCTACATCGACGTGACGGCCAAGTGGGGCAAGCTCCACAATGAATTCGACCTCGCCGTCGACACCCGAAAGCTCTCGGGCCGCTACAACACGCAAGCGCTTGCGCTGACGGTTGAATCCGGACACCGCTTCCCGCTCAGTCGCCTGACCTACGTTGAGCCGCAGGTCGCCTTCACGGCCTCGCACATCTTCGGCGAAGACTACGGCGCGTCTGAAGGCGTTACGGTCGAGCAGGATTCGATCAACTCGTACGTGGCACGCGTGGGCCTTCAGGCCGGCGTCAACTGCCCGAACAATATGGGAGCGTTTTTCGTTCGCGCCTCCTACCTCTACGACCTTGACGGCGAAACGTCCACCACGGCCCGCATGGCCAATGCCAAGGATGCCAATCGCTTCGATCAGGACTTTGGAGGCGGCTGGTATGAGTTCGGCCTCGGCATGAACGTGAACTTCACGAAGAATCTGTACGGCTACGCCGACTTTGAATACGTGACGGGCGGCGAAATCAAGACGCCGTATCGCTGGAATGCCGGCGTCAGATACGCCTTCTAACCGAATGCCCTGACGAGCATCCGTTTCGGACGCACTTGAGGCCGCTGCGTTTCCCACAAGGGCGCAGCGGCCTTTTGCCTGCTGCAGGACAGCATCCAGCATTCCGGAAACAACGGGCAGCCTCGTCAGGCTGCCCCCGGAATGCCCGGCCCGAACGAGGCAATCCGGACACACCCCGCTCATTCGTCAGCTCGAAACGCAAATCGTGTTCGTGAGAAGGGTGAAGATGACGACGGTCGCCGGATCGACCGCGATGCGGCGACTTGTCTGAACATGTTGTACGCAGATCTTGAAAAAGAAACCCACGCCCCGGAACGGATCCGCGAGGCCGTTCCAGCCGGAGCAACAGCCTGGCGTGACGCCGGTGTCGTAGTCATTCAAGCCCGAGAAGGCATCACCGAGCGCGAGTTCGGGAGGTTTCGACAGCGGGGGATTCCGACCCTTGCCGTACAAGGGC
>OKRU01003854.1_pt1 | contig 11541 bp, 8 predicted proteins | sample 1601131 | NCBI WGS metagenome assembly OKRU01 (sample SAMEA3541558, study PRJEB24748) | human gut metagenome | biome: human gut; feature: human-associated habitat; material: faeces | place: China | collected 2012 | reverse complement strand
ACCAAATGTAGCACCGTAAACAGTCTTGGACTCTTCGGCACGCGCACCGAAATCAGTATCGCCAATTTTGTTACCGCGCATCACTTCATTGTTGAAGTACATATAAGCGCTACCTCTATAAGCGTTTGTACCCGATTTCGTAATAGCATTGATGCCTGCACCGATAAAGTTTGCCTGACGCACGTCGTATGGGGCAATCACAACCTGTACTTCATCAATGGCATCCAGTGAAATCGGATTTCCACCGCCTGGCAAACCAGACGACAGACCGAAGTTGTTATTCAGGTTCGCACCGTCTACCGTGAACGTATTGGAGCGTCCGTCACGGCCTCCAAAACTGTTTCCTGACGCATATGGAGAGATGCGGGTAAAGTCGCTGATACTGCGGTTAATGCTGGGCAATGTGGTGAGTTGTTCAGAAGAAATATTGGTAGTAGCTCCCGTCTTTTCAGCACTGAACTTTGACTTACTGGCTGTAATAGTGATTTCTCCCAATAATTCCGAAGCTTCGTGCAGGGTTACATTCAATGAATAAGTTTCACCCAGTTGCAACTGGATACCTGTATAGATTGCCATCTGATAACCGATGTAAGATACCGTCACCTTGTAAGGACCACCGGAGCGCATACCTTGCAGACTGAAACGTCCGTCTACATTGGTAACAGTACCGTAACTGGTTCCGGAAGGTTCGTGTACGGCTACAACCGTAGCGCCGATGACAGATTCTTCGTCAGCCATCACTTTACCACTCATTCCGGCAGTAGTTACCTGTGCCTTGAGCATTCCTGTAAGGGAAAGCAAAAGCACAAACAGGAATAACATCTTTTTAGCCATGATTTAAAAAAATTAAATAAGAAATAAACTGAAAGTTGTAGAAAACGATGCAAAAGTATAAAAAAAGCAAAATACTCTTATCCCTAAAGTGTTAAATCCTCATTTCTTTTTTATTGCAAAATCAGTCTCTTACAAAAATATGCATTCCGGGAGACAATGTATAAGTTTAAACCGTACCTTTGCAGTGGATTTAACTTTTGGTATAAAAAAGAGACATTATGGACTCATTGAAAATCAACAAAGTACAGTTGCGTAATTTACAGATAGAAGACTACGAGCAACTGGCGCAATCATTCACCCGTGTATATACGGATGGCAGCGATGTGTTTTGGACACACAAACAAATTGAAAAACTCATCCGAATTTTCCCCGAAGGACAGATTGTAACCGTGGTAGACGAAAAGATTGTCGGCTGCGCACTTTCCATCATTGTGAATTACGATGATGTGAAGAACGATCATACTTATGCACAGGTGACGGGTAAAGAAACCTTCAATACCCATAATCCTAAAGGCAATATATTATATGGTATTGAAGTCTTTATTCATCCCCAATACCGTGGACTTCGCCTGGCACGCCGTATGTACGAATACCGCAAGGAGCTTTGCGAAACTCTGAATCTGAAAGCTATTATGTTCGGTGGGCGTATTCCCAACTATTATAAATACTCGGATCAACTCCGCCCGAAAGAGTATATAGATAAGGTAAAGCAGAAAGAAATTTTCGACCCCGTATTGACCTTTCAGCTTTCCAATGATTTCCACGTACGCAAGGTGATGCGCAATTACCTGCCTAATGATGAAGAGTCCAAGCATTATGCTTGTCTGTTGCAATGGGATAACATTTACTATCAGGAACCTACGGAAGAATATATTGCACCGAAAACCACCGTGCGCGTAGGATTGGTGCAGTGGCAGATGCGTAGTTATAAGACCTTGGACGATCTCTTCGAACAGGTAGAATTTTTTGTAGATGCGGTATCCGACTATAAGAGTGATTTTGTGCTTTTCCCCGAATACTTTAATGCACCGTTGATGTCAAAGTACAATGACAAAGGCGAATCACAGGCCATCCGCGGGCTGGCCCAATATACCGAAGAAATCCGCGATCGCTTCATTAATCTGGCAATCAGCTACAACATCAATATCATCACAGGAAGTATGCCGTTGATCAAAGAAGACGGATTGCTGTACAATGCCGGATTTCTTTGCCGACGCGACGGAACTTACGAAATGTACGAAAAGCTCCATGTCACCCCGGACGAGATAAAGAGTTGGGGACTGAGCGGCGGCAAACAGCTTAAAACATTCGATACGGACTGTGCAAAGATAGGCATACTGATCTGTTATGATGTGGAATTTCCGGAACTCTCCCGTCTGATGGCCGACCAAGGAATGCAGATTCTGTTTGTACCGTTTCTCACCGATACACAAAATGCTTATTCGCGTGTTCGGGTCTGCGCACAGGCACGTGCCATTGAGAACGAATGCTTTGTGGTAATAGCCGGCAGTGTAGGCAATCTTCCCCGTGTGCACAATATGGATATTCAATATGCTCAGTCGGGAGTATTCACACCTTGCGATTTCGCTTTTCCGACAGACGGAAAGCGTGCCGAAGCAACTCCGAATACAGAAATGATCCTGGTTTCGGATGTAGATCTCGACTTATTGAACGAACTACACACTTACGGCAGCGTTCGCAACCTGAAGGACAGGCGAAATGATGTATATGAAGTGCGCTTCAAGAAGCCTTAATAGATTTTGTCTATTGACCGATAGATATTATATATCATTAAACTTTGGCAGTAAACAAAGATTCTGATAGCTTTGTTTCCGAAATGAATCATTTAATAACTTCTAAAATAAGAGAATTATGAGATCATTAATTGGAAAACAAGCGCCGAAATTCGATGCCACGGCTGTAATCAATGGGCATGAAATCGTTCAGAACTTTTCGTTGGATCAGTATAAAGGGAAAAAATACGTAGTATTCTTCTTCTACCCGATGGACTTCACTTTTGTATGCCCCACCGAACTGCACGCATTTCAGGAAAAGCTCGAAGAGTTTGAAAAACGTGATGTCGCTGTGGTAGGTTGTTCGGTCGACTCTGAATATTCTCACTTCTCTTGGTTGCAGATGCCCAAGAACGAAGGAGGTATCCAGGGCGTGAAGTATCCTATTGTATCCGACTTTTCTAAGTCAATCTCTGAGAGTTATGGAGTGCTGGCCGGAAGCTATGCCCCCGATGAAAATGGCAATTGGGTATGCGAAGGGACACCGGTAGCTTTCCGTGGTCTGTTCCTGATCGACAAGGAGGGCGTAGTAAGACATTGCGTCATCAACGACTTGCCGCTGGGACGTAACGTGGATGAAGTATTGCGCATGGTAGACGCTTTACAACATTTTGAAGAGTATGGTGAGGTTTGTCCGGCCAATTGGTCGAAAGGCAAAGACGCCATGAAAGCTACCGAAGACGGAGTAGCCAACTATCTGAGTAAGCATTAACAGAGATACATCTGTAAAAAAAAGGGCGTTTATTGAAAAATAAATGCCCTTTTATAGTTGATAATCCAAATATTATGACGTACTTTACCAACGAAAACAATTGATTGTTTTATTTTACTCTATTTTCTACTGAATCAGTTGAATCCAGATCTAATCTCAAACTTCTGTTGTTTCTAAATTTATTTATCAATTTTTATTTTTTTTATTTTATGAACATGTACATTGGAAACCTTAGCTATCGTGTTAAGGAAGCAGATTTGAGACAAGTAATGGAAGAGTACGGAACAGTTGATTCAGTAAAACTGATCATCGATCGCGAGACTCGCAAATCAAAAGGATTCGCATTCGTTGAAATGCCGAACGACGATGAAGCAAAAAATGTGATCTCTGAGTTGAACGGAGCTGAATACGAAGGCCGTCAGATGGTTGTTAAAGAAGCTCTGCCTCGTAACTAATCCATTTATAACATAAAATTAAAAAGGATACCCTTTAACAGAGTATCCTTTTCTTATATCTACCTGAGAGAGGTTATAATGCTTTGGTCTGATTATCGTTGGTCAGGGGCTTACCTTTGTACTCCCCGGTCAGTGTCTCCAGAAAAGCAACGATTTTATTCAGTTCATCTTCCGGAAGATTCAGATCCATCTGATATTTGGCCATGTAATCTACAGCCTCTTTCATTGTTTTCATACTGCCGTCATGGAAGTAAGGAGCCGTCAGGGCAATGTTTCTCAAACCGGGCACTTTAAAGCGATGTTTGTCACGTTCGTTCCGGGTTTGTTTGAAACGTCCGTTATCTTCTTCTGTCAATTCAATGCCGCGATCTGCGAAGTAGTCTCTCTTTACGCCCATCAGTTCGTAAGACTGGCCGCCCAGTGTCTCACCGACATGACATGTAGCACAATCGTATTTCTTAAACAATTCGTATCCGGCCAGCTCTATATCGTTAATGGCAGTCTTTTCACCTTTCAGATAAAGGTCGAAACGGGAATTCGGAGTAAGCAGTGTCTTTTCAAACTCCTCGATCGCATTCGTGATATTCTGTTCGGAATAACCATCGGGATATACAGCCAAAAAGGCTTTGGTAAAGTTTGCATCCTGCTCCAGTTTCGCAATGATTTCATCAAATGACTGACAGGCCATCTCGACCGGATTCAAAGGAGGTCCGGCAGCCTGCTCGGCAAGTGTTCCGGCACGTCCATCCCAGAACTGGACGAAATTGTAAGCGGCGTTATACACTGTCGGAGCATTTACGCCTCCGAACTGTCCGCCTACACCTTCCGAATATTGCTTATTGTCCACACCACCGGTATTCAATCCGTGACACGAAGCACATGAAACGGTGTTATCGGCCGAAAGGCGAGTGTCATGATAGAGCATATCTCCCAAGATGACTTTACGCATATCCACAGGAATAGAATCTGCGATGGGACGTATCGGTTCATTGGCAAACTCGGCGGCAGCCAGTCCGTTAGCATAATGTGCCAAGCGATGTTGTTTAACCCATGCCATAGCCATTTCCTTCTTGGCATCTGTTACGCTCGATCCCCAATGTACCATGTAATAAGCATGTTTGGGCATCGTTCCGTCCATGATTACTTTTTCGACTTTAGCAAGTGCTACTTTTCCGACAGGCTTACCGGCTTTCAGAGCTTCAGCCATTTCGGTCATGTCGAAAGCACGATAACCTTGCGTTACGTCTTTCTGTACCATTCCGCTTGCAACGGGCCAGTTGGCATAGAAAGGAAGGTCCGGACTACCCGAATGACATTGTAAACATCCCCCCGAAGTAATGATTTCCTGCATCTGAGCATCAGCAGCAAGATCTTTCGACGGTGCTTGGTTTACAACGCGGTAAGTGATAGCCAGTGCCCCGACTGTCACAAGCAATGCGATGATAAATTTTGTACTTTTCTTCATTGTGCATTCTTTAAGTTAATTATTACGATTGTATAAATGTACACTTTGTTGAGCCGAAGGCAAATAATTCACTCCATACCAGCACATCTGCAATGCCAGAAAGGAGAAAATCAGTATGACGTACAGCATCTTTTTGCGAAACTTCCTTCGCAAACGCAGATGTATATATAATAGGTATCCCATCCAGGTTACTACCGCCCAGGTTTCTTTGGGGTCCCAACTCCAATAATTACCCCATGCCTCCTTAGCCCACAAAGACCCGAGAAGCATTCCGATTGACAAAAACGCCACTCCGGAATAGACCAGATTGTCTGCTGTCACCAGGTACTCTTCTTTGTGATGGACAAGACCGCAGAGGGCTATGATGAAAGCACATCCCAATACGGAATAGGAGAACATATAGACGGTGACATGGGGAATAAACCAAATACTTTGCAAAGCCGGCATAAGCGACTGGTCATGTATCTCCGGTTTCAGCAGATTGATTATTACAAAGACAGTGGACAATAAGGTGGAGAAAGAAAGTATCCATCGATATTTCCAACGAATATAAGTCAATAACCCGGCAATACCCATAAAGAAAGAGTACCATAAACGGGTCTCGCCCATAGTGCGGAGTGGGGGACGTTGCAGAGATATCCACAGCCCGGCAATGAATATTCCCAAGCAGGTGATGCCTGCTATAGTGAGCACAACGGCCATTCTACTTCGTACTGACGAACGAAGTGCAAATATAGCTCCTGTCAACCAAAGACAGATTGAAGCGACTGCAAACAAATAGAAGTTATCCCAGGTTATCATGTTTCAGCTTTTTAGGACCATTAATAAATAACAAAACAGCTCCTGTCAACATCATCAAAATGCCAACTACCATAACATATTTCCAAGGTTGACGAACTATTTGAAGGATACAATACTGGGTATTTCCCATGTTGTGTGTATCATATCCGGTCAGGTAAATGTCTTCTCCCAAACGGTAACTGTGGGGATGATTTACTTCAAGTGTAGTTCTCCGGTTTCCAATACGCACATCTGCAGCAAAACGCGAAGGCATCCCGTTCGGATAATATTCTGTATTGAAAGAATAGAGTTCCAGTTCATAATCCAGATAATAGGCTTTCCCATCCATACTATAAGCTTCGCGTCCCGGTTGTCCGGCATAAAGCGGGATGCGTAAAGTCTGAACATCACTGCTACCGAAAAATCCGGCAAATAAAGCGAGCCATAATCCCAAATGGTTCAGGATAAAACGCTTCTTTGCCGGCACACAATGATAAAAAGCATGAATAATCACCATTGCCAAATTACTCAATAAAAGGAAAAGAATGGCAATGAATATCCAGGAAATCATGAAATTATAGCATCCCAACGAAGCTAAAACCCCTGGAATGGAATCTGCTTCTGCTTCCGATAACTGAGGAAACAAGCCGATAACCAGACTGCCACCTATTAATAATAGGATCGATAGAACACTTGTTCGGGAAGATAACAGAAAACGGGTTAATGGCAACTTATTCCCTTCTTTATAGAGACGCCATAACGAATAAATCCATATAACTGCTACAATCACATTCAGAGGGAATGCAAAAAAAGATAAGGGGAAATTGCCTGCCAGAGTTTGCAACAATGCTGCTATTACAAAATATGCAGTCACTAATAGTTTTTTGTGCATAGTTGTGCCTTTATATGGTGCAAAGTAAGTAAAAATATGCCAATAAACGTATAAAAGGGCTATTAATTTGTATTAAATACAATTTTGAAGTAGATTTAAATTAGAAAGGCACACTACTATTCATAATATCGGCTGGGGACGACTGGAATATAAAATATAAACTAGTACTTAGAATAAAGTAGTTTTCCAAAAAGATTATCTATATTAGCATTCACTAAATAGCTTTAATCACCAATGTCTAATTTTAAAACGGCAAAACATGAAAACTCCATCTTTAATTCTGATGACAATTATTTTATGTAATCTCAGTATCCCAATAAATGCTCAGATACTAACCTCCCGCCAGCAAAAGGAAGATTTTGACACCTTATATAGCTTACTACATCAGGTACATCCGGACTTATTTGTGTATCAAACACAAAAAGAATTTGAAAAGAAACATGATTCAATATATAGTTCGTTGAATAAAGAACGAAACCTTTCTGATTTTTACTTTATAGTCTCTCCATTTGTTGCATCTGTTAAAGATGGTCATACTAATTTCACAATTCCTGCTACTCAAGACAGAATTACCTATTTGAATAATGGAGGGCTGACTCTGCCTTTACGCTTAAAAATAGTAGAGAATAAGATATTGGTTGATTTTCCTCTAATGTCCTGTTCAATACAGGAAAATGATGAAATAATATGTATGAATAATATAAATAGTCAAACCATATTAAGCCAATTGTATCTCTTACTGGGAGCTGAAAAAGGAAACGCTATTAAGGAAAATCAATTGACCAGTTATCTTTCTACTTTGCTATGGTATAAATATAATTGGGGTGAAAAATATGATTTTACAATTAAAAGAGGAAAAAAGATCTGGAAAGAATCATTGGATGGTATCAGTCAAATAGATGCCTTCCCTGTTTTAAAAGCACGACTTGGCAAAAGTCTGCCACAATTTGTTTATACTCTAAGTCTGGATAAACAGACTGCTACTCTGCAAATAATGAACTTATATCAATTACCACAACTAAAACAATTTTGTGACTCAGTCTTTTCGGTGATTAACAGAGAACATGTACCCAATTTGGTTATAGATGTCAGGAATAACAAAGGAGGGTCAAGTGCTGGAGTTGACATGCTTCTGTCATACTTATCGCATGATGCTTATACATTATATATCAAAACTGATTTAAAAATCAGTTCGTACTCAAAACGGTACAATGAGCAAAAACATCCGGAAACCTATGAAGAGATCAAAAATTTACCTGACGGTTCTTTATTTGCTATTCGGGATTCTTTCGTAGAGGGAAACCGGGACAAAGCAGACATTTATAAAGGATCAGTTACAGTATTGGTAAATGAATCCACTTATTCCGGAGCCTCGACATTTGCATCTGCCATTAAAAAATCTCATGCAGGAAAAGTTCTTGGTGAAACCGGCTGCCCAACTGTATATTTTGGCAATTACATGTCATTCACATTACCCAATTCCCGATTAGAATATTATATCTCACTCAACAAATTTTATGAATAAGAGGGTATCAAAACTCTTTTCACCACGGAGTAACAAGGAGTATCACAGAACCTTTTTTTATTAATAATCAACAATTTAAAATCGATTCAGTGTTACTCCGTGTCCTCTGCGGTGAGTTTTGATATCCTTATATTTATTTTGAAGATGTTCCACTCTCAAGAATACTGACAATTGAAAAGAGAGTGAAGCAAATGGCACCCAAACCGGCTAATACGCGTGCAGGGATAAAATAATCATCATGCGTCGTACCCAATTCAAAAACGAAAGAAGCCAGAAACAAACAGGCCAACGCCGTCAATACCGGAATCAAAGGGATGCGGTTGGCCAAAGCAAATTCTCTTCCCCAAATTTTCGCCAGCAGAATTACTTTACTTGAAATGCTGTAACAAACCAGCCCAAGCCCAATCATGATGTATCCGATTACTCCGTTAGTGGTGCTTGAATCGGAAAAAATAACAAACAGTCCCCAAAGAAGCGAAACGGTTCCCATCAACAATACGAGTTTTGGCCATCTTTTACGTTCTCTATCCGTATACACATTTCTGATTTGACGGGCAATAGTAGCAACCAAAGCAATCAGGCTTGTGCAAATGCAAGCTAAACCTACCATCACATGCCCTGCTACGAAATAAGCAGGATGTACATCACTCTTGGCTAATAAAACGAAAGCCCATATCCAGGCAATCAACGATATAGTGATAGCTATTGTTTTTAATATACGCTCTTGGCCCTTGGTAAACGCTCCTTCAGGAATACCGTTACCAATCATTTTTGAGTTGGCAGGAATCAATGAAAAACGGGTAGAAGATGTTGCTGCGGTTGCTACACAAGTAGTTATCAGTCCCACTCCGGCAACTACATGTCCAGCTACGAAAGAGGAGGCAGAGGTAGATCGGGTAAACATGCAAATTCCGCCAATAATTGTGACAACAGCGGCCAGATAACCGATAATAGGCAATGCATATAAAGAACCTCGCCCGTAAGTATGTATGATTTGCCGGATAATAGTAGCGGCTGTTGCAAATAATGCAATGCAAATCATACCTAATGAAAAAACTACCGGACCTGCTACTAGTCGGTTAGAGTCATCGCCATATGCACTGATAAACGCCCCGTAGCCAAAACAAAACAGAGCCATTGCCAAAGGAATTGCTCTGAACAATACACTTATACCGTAATTCATAACATATAGGTTTTAAAATTTCACTGATAAACAAGACATGTAGTTTTTTGTTTCACCCCCCTTACTACTTTTTACACTCTTTTCACAAGATAGCCTTTTCTATCATACTGAAATTAAAAAGCCTTTTCTTGTATGAAAACGAATGTTTTTGTACATTTGCACCCTTAAAATAGGGAGGGTATCCCAATCTTAAATTGTAATATAGTAAAATTGTAAATATAGCCATGAGCAAGAAATTTGCCGAATATTCGCAGTTCGACCTTTCGAAGGTGAATAAGGACGTGTTGAAAAAATGGGACGAAAACCAAGTTTTCGCCAAGAGTATGACAGAACGTGAAGGCTGTCCTTCGTTTGTATTTTTTGAAGGACCTCCATCAGCTAACGGTATGCCGGGTATTCACCACGTAATGGCTCGTTCTATCAAAGATATTTTCTGTCGTTACAAAACGATGAAGGGCTATCAGGTGAAACGTAAAGCCGGTTGGGACACACACGGACTTCCTGTTGAGTTGGGGGTTGAAAAGTCTTTGGGAATCACAAAAGAGGATATTGGAAAAACAATTTCAGTAGCCGAATACAATGCTCACTGTCGTCAGGATGTGATGAAGTTTACAAAGGAATGGGAAGACCTGACTCACAAAATGGGCTATTGGGTGGATATGAAGCATCCATACATTACATATGATAATCGTTACATCGAAACCTTGTGGTGGTTGCTAAAACAATTGTATAAAAAAGGATTACTGTATAAAGGATACACCATCCAACCCTATTCTCCGGCAGCAGGAACCGGATTAAGTTCACACGAACTGAATCAACCGGGATGTTATCGGGACGTGAAAGATACAACAGTAGTGGCACAATTCAAAATGAAGAACCCCAAACCGGAAATGGCACAATGGGGCACTCCTTATTTCCTGGCATGGACCACTACTCCATGGACATTACCTTCAAATACCGCACTCTGTGTCGGCCCTAAAATTGATTATGTAGCAGTTCAATCATATAACGCATATACAGGACAACCCATCACGGTGGTATTGGCAAAGGCGTTATTGAATGCACATTTTAATCCGAAAGCAGCCGAACTGAAGCTGGAAGATTATAAGGCAGGTGATAAGTTGGTTCCTTTCAAAGTGATAGCTGAATATAAAGGTCCTGATTTAGTAGGCATGGAATACGAGCAATTAATTCCGTGGGTAAATCCGGGCGAAGGTGCTTTCAGAGTAATTTTGGGCGATTATGTAACGACGGAAGACGGTACAGGTATCGTACATATTGCACCTACATTTGGTGCCGATGACGCCCAAGTAGCAAAAGCTGCCGGCATACCTCCGCTACAGTTGGTTAATAAAAAGGGAGAACTTCGTCCGATGGTAGATTTGACCGGTAAATTCTATACTTTAGATGAATTGGATGAAGACTTTATAAAACAGCGCGTTAACGTAGATTTATATAAAGAGTATGCTGGCCGATTTGTGAAGAATGCATATGACCCAAACCTGTCCGATCAGGATGAGTCATTGGATGTAAGTATCTGTATGATGATGAAGGTTAATAATCAAGCTTTCAAAATAGAGAAGCATGTGCATAATTATCCCCATTGCTGGCGTACAGATAAACCGGTACTATATTATCCGCTGGACAGCTGGTTTATTCGTTCTACAGCTTGCAAAGAACGAATGATAGAATTGAATAAGACTATTAACTGGAAACCGGAGTCTACCGGAACCGGTCGTTTTGGAAAATGGCTGGAAAATCTGAATGACTGGAACCTTAGCCGTTCTCGTTATTGGGGTACTCCATTACCTATCTGGCGTACAGAAGATAATACGGATGAGATATGCATCGAATCTGTAGAAGAACTTTATAATGAAATCGAGAAATCGGTAGCTGCCGGAT
>OKRU01003845.1_pt1 | contig 11571 bp, 11 predicted proteins | sample 1601131 | NCBI WGS metagenome assembly OKRU01 (sample SAMEA3541558, study PRJEB24748) | human gut metagenome | biome: human gut; feature: human-associated habitat; material: faeces | place: China | collected 2012 | reverse complement strand
GAGTTATCATGAGTGAAGAGAGCATTTTTATCAACCGGGAATTGAGCTGGCTGGATTTCAACCGCCGCGTGCTGGTGCTGGGCAAGGATAAAAATGTCCCGCTGGTTATTTCTGTCATTGTTTTGTAAATTTGCAGTTCCTTTGTTTATGGCAATTTCAGGAGCGGTTCTGTTGGGGAGAAAAGATGAGCCGGTTAAGAAAAATGCACAGCGTATTTTCAGAATAGTAATAGTACTGGTTGTTTATTCATTTATATATTACTTACAATCAGTTTATTTGGGAGAATGTGCATTTTCATGGAAAGATTACATGGTAAAACTGATAGCTGGTAATATAAGTGCGCATTTATGGTATTTATATCTTTATCTGGCGTTTTTGATTTCATTACCAATTTTACGTAGACTGGCACAGGATTTAGATGATGAATTGTTTGCATACATGATAATACTGGCAGTTGTATTTAATGGTGTTATTCCCTGTTTCGAGTATACCTTGGGATTTACTTTAAATGTGAATGTGAAGGTAACATGGATTGGAACCAATATTGTGTTGTGTCCTTGCGTTGGTTATTATTTACATACCATGTGGGATCATGCCAGGATTAAAAAGGTAATGCCGATAATCTGGATTATAAATTTGCTTGCGCTAGTAACAGAAGAAATATTAACGATTCATTGGGGAACACAAACGAATGAGTGGATGGGTGAAATTTACCATAATAAATTTGCTATTGTTAATGCAATAGCAATCTGGATGACTGTGAGATATTGCTCAGAAAAAGTAAACTGGGGACAGAGAGTACAGTCAGTTGTGATTTCCGTTGGCAAGAGTACATTTGGTATATATTTAATACACGTCCTATTGATGCGAACCAGTGCCTATACGAAAGCGCTTACATATATGAAAAGCATCGGAATGAATGCAATGGTGGCTGTTATATTTATGTGTTTTTTTGTATTGTGCATTTCATACTTTATAACAATGGTTATGAGTAAGTTATGGGGAATGAAAAAGCTGGTTTGATGATAGAACTCTGATAAAGAGAAGGAGAGTACAAATAATGAAAACAGTGATTATGGCGGGCGGAAAAGGAACAAGAATCCAGTCTATTGCATCAGATATACCTAAGCCGATGATTCCGATTGATGGAGTTCCGGTATTGGAGAGAGAATTATGCTCCTTAAAAGGACAGGGATTTACGGATATTATCATTACGGTAAGCCATCTGGGAGATGTGATCAAAAACTACTTTGGAAATGGTGACAAATGGGGTGTCAATATTGAATATTATACGGAGGAGACACCACTGGGTAATGCCGGTGCATTATTTAAGTTAAGGGATCGTTTAACAGATGATTTCCTGCTTCTAAATGCCGATGCGATATTCGATGTGGATTTTAACAGAATGGTTTCATTCCATAAAGAAAAAAATGCACTTGTTACATTGTTTACACATCCGAACTCACATCCTTATGACAGCGGACTGCTTATTGCTGATCAGAATCTGGCAGTGCAGGCTTGGCTGACAAAAGAAGATAAACGACCTGCGTATTATAAAAACAGAGTAAATGCAGGGCTGCATGTAATCAGTCCTCAGATACTGGATATGGTGTCTGTTGATGCAGAACGGATTGGAACAGAGGATCCTGATACCGGAAAAATCTGTAAAGTTGATCTGGACAGAATGCTTTTAAAACCGCTGGCCGGCAGTGGCAGGATGTTTTGTTACGATTCACCGGAATACGTGAAGGACATGGGAACTCCTGAACGCTTTTATGCAGTGGAAAAGGACTATATGGCAGGACGGGTGACTGCTAAGAATTTGAAAAATAAGCAGAAGGCAATCTTTTTGGATCGAGACGGGACAATAAACAAATATGTCGGTTTTCTGCGAGATATTGAACAGTTTGAGCTGCTGGACGGTGTCACAGATGCAATTAAAAAAATAAATGAATCAGGATATCTGTGTATTGTTGTAACCAACCAGCCGGTAATAGCAAGAGGAGAGGTTACTTACGAGCAACTGGATGAAATTCATAATAAAATGGAGACACTGCTCGGGCTGGAAGGAGCATATCTGGATGGTATTTATATCTGCCCGCATCATCCGCATAAAGGGTATGAGGGAGAAATTCCGGAACTGAAAATTGATTGTGACTGCAGAAAGCCCAAACCGGGCATGCTTTTACGCGCTGCGAAGGACTTCAATATTGATCTGCAGAAATCTTATATGGTCGGTGACAGTGAAAGCGATATTCTGGCAGGCAAGGCGGCCGGCTGTAAAACTGTTCTGATTGGAGAGGACGATTATGGACAGGATTATACGACAAACAGCTTACTGGTGTTCGTAAAGCAGGAAATTGACAATAATCCAGAATTGAAAAAGTAAGAGGCATTAATGAGAAAGCGAAGGGGAGAAATATGAAAAATCTGGAGAATGAAAAGAAGATAATATTTTTCATAACAATAGTGTGGGCAATTATTTCATTAGCAGGAGGAATTATATTTTAAAAAAAATTCTATTCAGTTGGAATGATGAATCAATGGTGCTCAGTTGTAGATAAATGGGAACAAATTGCCTGGGCTGTTATTGCATATTTATTGGCAGTAATAGCAATTTATAATATTGTCAGATTTGCAGTTAAGGCTGTTTTATATAATGACAGGGAAAGGAAGATAATATTATATGCACTGCCAGCACTGATTTTGCTCTTAGGGGCATTTTTGTCAGATATTGCACCGGTAATATGGAGTCTTATTATTTGGGTGATGAAAGAAATATATGGGATGCAGCAGTCAGATTGTATCCATACTTTTTTGTATATACATCGGAGTTATATTTGATATGCTTTTTTATTCTCCCGGTTATAATAGCTCCAAGTATTATAAAAATATTTTTTTGTGCAGGCGTAATTGGATATGTAATATACAGAGTGAAAAGGTATTATGCTTCTTCACTAGTTTTTTCTCTGTATTTACTCTGTTTGCTTAGTACTTTTGGGGAACTTGGTATCAGGGTGCATCGGATGCACTGGTATGCTTATGTTTATTTGTTCTTTGCGGTGAAGATTTATTTTGACAGTAAAGAAAAGCAAAAATTATTTTCTTTGGAGACAGTATGCATAATGTCATTCGTGATTTCTTTACTTACTGTGTGGAGAAGAGAGGGGATTTATTTGGTATTAGTTGGTGCTATATTATTGCTGCTGACATATGCAGGAACCAAAACAACAAATAAAAGGATTATTTTAATTATATTCTTTTTGATGGAAATAATGGCATATGTTCCGGCAACTACCGCAGGAGTTGAAGAAAAGGGAACAACATACAGAGCATATCTGGTTCATATGTTGGGGGAAAGAAGTCTTGATAGAAACAAAATAGAAAAAGAGTTGAAAATTGCTGATAAATATATGGATCTTTCAAGAATAGACAGGTATAATGCAGATTTGGGGATTCATGGTTTTTCTGATTGTATGTATGACTGGTCGTCATGGGGAGATGGTAGTTATTATGCGATAAGAAGCAATCCAACAATATCCGAGGATAAATTTTCAGAGGCAGTAGTTCGAATCATAATAAAAGAACCGGTTGTATTTTTGAAATCGAGATTGCGTGCCTTTGCAGCAGCAGCCAGAGGGACGGGATCCAAGAATTTATTTATTCCTTTAATGGTCGTGATTATATTGACAGTCTACGCAATAATAAAAAGAGATTGGATTTTGGCGATACTTTGTATGGGCGTATTAGTGCAGACAGTGATAACAACATTGGCAATGCCGGCATCCTATTTTAAGTATTTTTATGAGATGTACCTGTTTGCTTATTATTTTATGGTTATTGTTCTGCTGGATGAATATTTAAATAAATACAGAGGAAATCATGTGAGGGAAATTTCTACAAATATTTAGAGTGTCTATGATGCGCAAGGCGGAAAGCTTAAGAATAAGTTTTCTGCCTTGATTTATTTTTAGAAAGGAATCGTATGATAGTTACTATGTATTATTTTTCATTGGTTAAAAAGTGTATATTTGCATGCGTGTTTTCTGATGATAAATAAAATAATGAAAATAATATAAAAATAAATTGTAATGCGACAAAAAATGACATATTATAATAGCAGTACGAATATGTTAATAAATGTTAGTCTGCCTAATAATTTAATAGAATGATATAATTTGCGAAGGAGTAGAGGAGTAATGTATTGCGAAGAGAGACAAAATGATGCACAGGAGTTAATGAATAATTTTACAGATAGTATACAAGAGAAATCCTTGAATTTAGATAATAATTTACGTGAAGAAGCGGAGAATCAGGAATATGTATATCAATTAGGAGAAAATGCATATGCAGTATGTATCAAAATAAACAAGAATATATATCATTTTTATTGCTTGGATAGAAGATCGCATTTCTTTTGGAAAAAGGATATTGTTGATAGATACTCATCAGGGCTTAAAGAAGGTGATGGTTTATGGGTTAACCTTAAAGAACTAGTAGATGAAAAACATTGTGTTTACAAGGCTTTTGGGATAAAGTCAAATAGTTTGTATCTAGAGTTTAAGAATTTTTATAAATATCATAAAAAGGGAGATATAATAAATGCTCCAATAGCAAATATAGATTCTGATTTCATTTCTGTCCGCATAGGGCCTACTGCAGAAGTAAGAATTTATTTTAAAGATTTTCCTGCTTACATAAATATGGGAAGCATAAAAAATAATCAAATAAGAAAGTTTAAAATTACGGAGTTACAGGAAAATGAAAATCAAATTATAGTCAGATTATCAATTGTTGAAGATCGTTTCTACCGTGATAAAAAGAATTGGATGCAACTACCGGATTGTATTCGTGATAGAAGGAAAGTGACTGTTTATACTAAATTTCTTGAACACATAAAAGAAAATGAAGATGTGTGTGAAAAAATATTTGGGGATAAAGAACCTGATATAGAAACGCTTATTTCGAAGCTTGATGAAAGATATCAGAAAGCATTGGATCAAAAACAAATAAATATTCAGGTCAATAAAAAGACAATGTATATGGATTTCGACCTAGGGATTAAAGATAAGAAGGGGGTTCCGCAAAGTGCATGTTTTAAGAAGAAAGAGGGAGAAACGTGGACGTTATGTCTAGTGGGCTTTGCAAGTGCAGAGCGCTTATTAGAAAGGTATGTTTATATTTCTGATTGGAGAAAAATGTTGAATGAAGTTTCAGAAATGGCATTAGGGGATGAAGATTGGGACTATAAAGGCAGGGGGAAAGATGATAAATATATCCTGAAGCAATATCTGTTGTTTGATTTTTATAAATCATGGATTGATAATCTGATTATTCAAGAGGGTGGGGAAGCGCTATTTAATACGGGATTGGTTGATAGTTCATATGATGATATTTATTGTTATTTGAAAAAGAATACGCACAATGATGATTTTTATCAAAGAAAATGGGAATTTGGATATTTTGCATGTAGGGCTAAAGGAAACAATGGAAAAAAGTTAATGGCTAAATTCGAAAAATTTCCAAGTGCACCAACATATGTTGATGTAAATCGTATTTCAGACTTGTATTTTAATTCCAGTAAAGAATTATTTTGTGATTATGAACACATTATAGAAGATAATCTTACAAGACTTCCGATAGAATTTTTAAGAAGTAAATTATGTTATGATGCAGAAATAGATCAGGCAATTAGTGCTTATGAAACAAGTCATGAAAGGAAATATTTTCAAAAAATAATTGATATGGTTAATAGAAGAGATGATAGGGGAGATCGCTTTAGAAGGGATCTGCAAAATGGATTAAAAGATGCAGTTGATACCGCAAGAAAGTATTGCAAATGGAATTACAAAACTGCAATTCCTATTTATTATCCAAGAAATAATAGTATAAGTTTGTTGCTTCCGCTTAAGTTACAGGCAAATCATAACTCGCAGGCGGATGTAGCGTTGGTTGTAGAGAGATTGCAAAATGGTAATTATCAAGGACAAACAATTTTAACATTGGAAATGGCATATCAGGATGCAAGACAAATTTGCCGCCCCAATAGTGAATGGTTAACACTCAGTAATATTGTGGAATCAGATGCAGAGGAGGATGAATGAGTTGTAAGAAGAGGTGTATGTTATGAAGAAAAATACAGAGTTTTGGAGAAACTTATCTATTATATTATTAATAATCGGAGTTATTGCTGCTCTATGGCATGCTATGTCTTGGAATGTTTCGAAGTTTAATAATATATGTAGAAACTATAAGGATATAATTGAATTTTTTAGTGCTTTGATATCAATATCAGCAGTAGTATCTATATTTTTACTTATAAAACAGATAAAAGATGAACACGAAAAATCAAGAAGAGAAAAATGTTTGGATTTGTTAATGACATGGTCTACTAATCTTGCACCGGAAACTAATTTTGCAGTTAAAATTGTTGAAAAATTTGATAGAGAACAATGCACAAAATTGTATAGAATGGAAGAATTTTATGTTTCAAAAAAATTGTGCTATGAGATCAAAGAGGTATATTCTGAATATAGCAAAGAAGATGAAACAACAGTATGTAAATACCTAAATGGAATTGAAAAACAGGATAAGAAAAAATGTGATGGTTGTGAATTGTGCAAAAAAGATAAAAAATCAGATAACGTAATATTAGATAAGTATTATATAAAGAAATTGAGATTTTCGGTCATTCAATATCTTAACCTATTAGAGACGGTATTAATTGGCTGGCAGAATGGTATTGTTGATCGAGATATAATAGAAACGCAGTTCTCATATTTGCATGATCCGTCTAATAATAAAAACTGTCTTCAGGATTTTAGGATTGCATCCGGATCGGAGGAAACTTATCCAAGTATTGAAGCATTTTGTATAAAATTGGAAGAAAACAGGAAAAAGAAGATAAAGAAAAAGGATTATATTGATTGAGTGGTAGCAAATCAAACAAGTTTAGATATATATAATATAATCATCAGAATAATCAAGAGGAGTAACTAATGAATATACAAGAAAAGCAAAGTAAAGATATAGTTGATGTCAATGGAAACGTATATAAAAGTACAAAAGATAATAGGACTATACAATTTATAAAAAATAATATAAGGGATATTGGAGGAAAGGGATTGGCTTTGACTACAGCAGTAGCTGGCGTATTGAGTTGGATAATTTCAAAAATTTCTTCTGTTTCATGTGCCAATTTCTATGGAATAAATAAAAAATATTTTAGTGGAACCGAAATATTTGAAGACAAATTGATTTTTATATTTCTTATGTTTATTTTGTTTGCCTATCCTTTTGTATTTGCATACATAAATAAAAAGATAAATAGTAAAATATATGTTGCAGCAACATTTCTTTTAACTGTTTGTATTTTATTCTCTCAGAATCTGTTATTTACAATTGATATTATAGATATTATACCGTTTGAGTGTATAAAGAGGCTGGTTGATAGTTATGCAACAATTGGTGTGTTGCTAATGGATGATATAGTGATTTCATACTTTATAATAATAAGAGACTCTTTGGGAAAAAAGAAAAAATATAATAACCTTGAGACAGTAATATTTGCAATAGCTTTAATATTATATTTTGCAAGTATAGTAACTGGGATTTCAATGAGAATGAACTATGAAATTGATGACAAGAAAACATATGAGACGATAGATCAAGACAAAGTTGTTGTATCGGAATACGAAGGCAAATTTGTAGTAATGGAATGTGAGGTACAGGGTGAAACTCTTATTTTAAAGAAGGGGACATGCAGACTGGAGGAGATGGTAGGGGTTCCAATCCTATATCATAAATATGATAGGGTAATTTGTGAGTACCAATGAAAAAATATCTATAAGATAGTTGAATGAGAAATATAAAAACAATATAAATAATGACATTGAGAATGCTTTGGAAGCATGTTATACTACTTCCAAAGCATATTTTCTTTTATCAGGTCTATCGGGCAAAGAGGCAATAACTGATTTGTGCATTTTTGCTCAATATCTAATGCATATCTTATTTCAGAAAATCCATGCTTTATTTCACAACTATTTAATAAAGCGGGAGTTTCGAAATGGGCGGGTATATTCAAGGCAGAGACTCTGGAAGAACTTGAGCAGTTAGCAAGAGGCGAGGAGGTATTTGAGAATATGGTAGTGACAATGAAAAAATTGAGTGAAGATGAAAAAATCCGTATGCAGTGCGAAGCAAGGGAAGACTATGAAAGAAGTTTGCTTACGGAATATAATGCCGGAAAACGGGAAGGGATAGAACTGGAAAGGAAGAATACAGAAAAGGAGCGGCAAAGAGCAGATGATGCAGTACAAAGAGCAGATGATGCAGTGCAAAGAGCAAATGATGCAGTTAAAAGAACTGCTGAGTTGGAGGCCGAGGTAAAAAGACTGCAGGAGCTATTGCAATAACTGATGAACCGAACAAGAATCAAGCAAACATTTGCAGATTATACAAATAAATATAATGCATCTGATCCGAAGATCAGGCTGAAGATCGACCACACGTATCGTGTGGCGGCGCTTGCGGAACGCATTGCCCGAACAGTTACGGATATACCCATTGACAGGGATCTTGCGTGGACAATGGGGATGCTCCATGACATAGGCCGTTTTGAACAGGTGAAAAGATATGGCACTTTTGTGGATAGTGAGTCCATAGACCATGCAGAGCTGGGGATAACGATCCTGTTTGAGGAGGGGCTTCTTACACAATTCGGAGATTTTACACCGGAGGAACAGGAACTTCTCAAAGTCAGCATTGAAAATCATAACAAATACAGAATTCCAGAAGGTATGTCTGCGGAGAAAACTGCATATTGCAATATATTGCGTGATGCAGATAAGATCGATATTTTCCGGGTAAATTGTGATACACCGCTTGAAGATATTTATAATGTATCGACTGCGGAACTGAAACAGGCAGCAGTATCGGATTTGGTGAAAAAATGCTTTATGGAGAAGCACACGGTGCTTCGCAGCCTGAAGCATACGCCGGTTGACAATCTGGTAGGACATGTTTGTCTGGTATTTGAACTGGTTTACCCGATCAGTATACAGATTGCAAAGGAACAGGGATATGTGGACAAGCTGATGCGGTTTGCGTCGGACAATCCGGATACGAATGCATGGCTTTCTTATATGCGGAAGCATTTGTGGAGCAGTTGATTGGAAAACTGGTGTGTTTCGCGTGGAGCATGGAAATAGTTGTCCGTTTGCCCTATCCGTGTTAAACTAATTGTATTTATACAAGGGAACAGGAAAAACAATGAACATTGTATTATTATCAGGCGGATCAGGAAAGCGCCTGTGGCCGCTTTCCAATGATGTGAGAAGCAAACAGTTTATAAAAATATTTAAGAAAAAGGACGGCTCTTATGAGTCTATGGTGCAGCGTGTTTATCGGCAGATCAAGACGGTAGATGCGGATGCAACCGTCACGATCGCAACCTCCAAGACACAGGTTTCGGCAATCCATAACCAGCTTGGGGATGGCGTGGGGATTTCCATAGAGCCATGCAGAAGAGATACTTTTCCGGCGATTGCGTTAGCGACAGCTTATCTTGTCGATGAAATGAAAGTCAGCCCGGAGGAATCGGTGGTAGTCTGCCCGGTTGATCCCTATGTGGAGGATGACTATTTTGCTGCATTGAAAGATCTGTCTGAGCAGGCAGACAAGGGTGAGGCAAATCTGGTACTGATGGGAATTGAACCCACATATCCAAGTGAAAAATATGGATATATCATTCCAAAAACTGCTGATCATACATCCATGGTTGAGACCTTTAAGGAAAAGCCGACTGCTGATGTGGCAGAGGAATATATAAAGCGCGGTGCACTCTGGAATGGCGGTGTTTTTGCCTATAAATTAAAATATGTACTTGAGAAAGCACATGAACTGATTAAATTTACAGATTATCAGGATCTGTTTGATAAATATGAGACGCTGACAAAGATTTCTTTTGATTATGCGGTTGTAGAGAAAGAGGATAAGATTCAGGTGCAGCGTTTTGCCGGACAGTGGAAGGATCTCGGTACATGGAATACACTGACAGAGGCGATGGAAGAATCTGTTGTCGGAAAAGGTGTTTTAAATGAGACCTGTTCAGATGTGCACATCGTCAATGAGATGGATGTGCCTGTACTTGCGATGGGACTGCATGATGTGGTTATTTCTGCTTCGCCAGATGGTATTCTGGTATCCGATAAAGAGCAGAGCAGCTATATCAAGCCTTATGTGGATAAATTTGAACAGCAGATCATGTTTGCGGAAAAATCATGGGGAAGCTTCCGGGTATTGGATGTGGAAGGAACTTCCATGACGATCAAGGTAACTCTGAATCCGGGGCATAGCATGAATTATCACAGCCACAAAAACCGGGATGAAGTCTGGGTGGTTATTTCCGGAAACGGCAGAACGGTCGTAGACGGATTTGAGCAGGCGGTAAAAGCAGGCGATGTGATCACAATGTCTGCAGGCTGTCGTCATACGGTGTTTGCGGATACAGAGCTGCGTCTCGTGGAGATCCAGCTTGGCAAGGATATCAATGTGCATGATAAACAGAAATTTGAGCTGGAAATCTGATCATGTTCCCCACATTCTTCGATATTCACTGATGCTGCAGCCCTCCACCTTTTTAAAGACGCGGCTGAAGTAGTACAGTTCATGAAAACCGACCTCAGCACCGATCTCTTCAGCAGATTTCCCGGTAAAGCGCAGCTCCTGTTTGGCATGGGTGATGCGGACGTTTAAAAGGTAATTATTGATGGTGACACCAAATTGTTCTTTAAAAATTCTGGTGAGATAATATTTGTTGATGAAGTATCGTTCGGCGAGATCGTCGAGCGATATTTTTTGCGCGTCATTCTGGTCAAGATACTCCCGGACATGCCACAGGCTGGTACGTTTGGTATGTGCAGGCATACTGTCCGGATGCCAGCTATCCTCCATCAACAGGGTTAACAGGGCAGAAAGCCCTTCGTTGATCTGCATATCCCGGACATAAGAATTGCCGGATACTATGCTGTAAAGATGGTTAAAACAGTCCTCATAAAGAGAAAATGCATTTGCATGAAAGGCGGGCAGACCGCCGCGCTCCTTATACTTCTGGTAAATACCATCGATCGACGGACCGTTAAAATGCACCCAGGAAAGACTCCAGAGGTCGTCCTTTGTTTCGTGAAAATAGGCGGATCTGCAGTCGATAAAAACACAATCACCTACACCGAGCGGATAGGTATTATGTGCATAATGCAGTTCGCCGGAGCCGGACCGTACCATAAAAAAGAGATAGGAATCCAGATCTTCACGTTTGCTGATATGCGGCTTTTGTGCCTGCAGGGTGCCAATTTCCTGTATATGCAAAAGGGAGGTTTTGGCAAACTCCGAGGGGGTATAAATGATCCGGGTTGTATTGACGAGATCACCGTGAAATAATGCCTGATGCTTCATGAAAAAACTCCGTTTCTGTAAGATCTTTTCTACTATAGTATAGAAGTTCAAAGCAAAAGTCAATATAATGCAACTGAATGTCAATACAATGAATGGATAAGGCAAAAACATGGG
>OKRU01003843.1_pt1 | contig 11578 bp, 17 predicted proteins | sample 1601131 | NCBI WGS metagenome assembly OKRU01 (sample SAMEA3541558, study PRJEB24748) | human gut metagenome | biome: human gut; feature: human-associated habitat; material: faeces | place: China | collected 2012 | reverse complement strand
CGTTATTGCGGGGAGTATTATGATAAGGAGACGGAGGAGATCTATCCAAAGCAAAATTTAACAAGTCGGTGGCAAAAAGAAAATTATCAAAAACAGGTGTAAAAGATAATTTATGGGGAATATATGCAGATAAGAAATCTGCAGCTAAGGCTTTAGCTTTTGTATTGAAATCTGATTCTAAGCCTGAGGTTCATGGGAGAGAATGTTATGGACATTATCACGACAAAAATCATTTGATTCATATATGGTATGGAATGCCGCAAATTAAAATATATGATCGTCTATTCAATGCAGCACAAAAATAGAAGTGTGGCTTTTGCTTTATGATGCGGATAAAACAGATAAGGAATGGTATAGTTGAAGTTGTCAATATGGAATTTTGACAGATAGCTTTATTGTTGAAAAGGAGCATTTTTATCTATGATTGATGCAAATGGGAATATATGTTTGTTGATTAAATTTGATTCCTATTACGATTATGAGAACGAGCTGTGGTTACCGTCAATGGTAAACGTGCCAGGGGGAATTTTGGGGGATAAAGAGTGTCGCTGGTCTTTGGTAGAGGATACAGATGATTTTGAGTGGACCTACTGGTTTTCGCATAGCGATTATGAAATTTATCGACCATGGCAGATTAGAGAAAAATTTTATACAAAGCGAACGAAATTAAATGAAAAAAAATTAGTGGATGCAGGATTTTATAAGGTTACAGGGAAGACTTATGCATGGGCGTATCAATGGTTCTTTCATGCCCTGCGATTAAAAAAATTGGAAACTTATTTTTCAAAGGTAGACAAAAACGAGCAGTACTCACAATTTTGTATGTTTGCGAAAATGGCAGGACTTCGTGACGAGGTATGGCTTATCGAAGACTATTTACGACTGGATATTGCTGTAAAATGGTGTGAAGAACACGGTGTACCATATCACTTGGATATTCCCAAAGGTTATCAAAAGGATTATCCAGAAGCTGCGTTAAAGTACTCCGTTGAGAAAATTCCGTTTCTGTTATTGCGGGGAGTATTATGATAAGGAAACGGGGAAGATCTATTTAAGGACAAGGTATTATCAGCCGGATGTGGGGAGATTTCTGACGAGGGATACCTGCACCGGGAAAGAAAATGAGCCACTGAGCCTGCATTTGTATATGCAATCGCATCAAGTGATTCAGGAAAACATCGCAAATATTTGACTGAAAGCCAACAATTAAAAAATGCCAAATATATAAAATCATATTTGAAAAAAAGAAATGGTCTATAAATGCTATTTGTGGACTATTAGGAAATATATATGAAGAATGTGGGATGAATCCTGGACATTGGCAATATTGGAATGATGTTACATATGCATACGGATTACTTCAATGGGATGATGCAACTAATTTCTTAAATAGTACAACTGCAAAAAAATTAACACCAACTGATGTTAATTCAATGGCTGGCAATAATCCTAAAAAACTAATGGATTTGCAACTTAAATATTTTGAAAAAACGATGGGAGGGAAATATAATACTTGGTATCAGACAACGTCGTATTATGGTTGCATAAAAATGAGTGCCAAAAAATATAAAAAGAGTAAAAAACTGCGAAAAAGCTGGCATATATTTTTCATGGTTCTTATGAGAAATCTGGCGATACATTTAAGGAAATTAAAGAAAGAGGACGCGCAGCAGAAAAATATTATAAAAAAATAAAATAAATGCAATATTCTAAACATATAATTATCTGGGAGCTTAGATTAACTATTATAGTTGATTTTGGCTTCTGCAAAAAAGATAAGTTAGATTTGCATAGAAGATTTGGTAGCGTTATTATTGGTGTAAGGAATGGCAAAACTTGTTAGGCTTGTTTGTAATTTCGACTGAAAATAAGGATGAGTTTATTAAAAGTGCAAATTATAAGTTGAAGATCTGATAATTGTATACATGAGTCAGGTGTGTTTTATGAATAAGCTTATGACTTATATAGAGCTGGCAAATCCAAAACTGCGAAAAGAGAAATGTGCTATCATAATTATCTCTCTTTTTGGAATGTAACTTGTTGCGTTTACAAATAATTTGTCGAATAGGAGGAAAAATTCAATTGTTAATAATTGGATTGCATTTATATGAAAAAAAAGTTGATTTTATTTTTGATTTTAGTTCTAGTTGGTTTTTTTGTGTGCTGTAATGAGCAATCAAATAAACTTGAGGACTTGTTGGCTAATCTTGAGAAGAAGGATGATACCAATGAATTTGAGAAAAACAAACTATTATGGGAGAGTGTAATTAAAAAAGTGTGGTTAAAGGAAACATGGAATAGCAGTGAAATATATGAAGATATGTCATTTGTAATCACTAGAGTAGAAAAAAGTAAATTATGGGGGGTGTTTTTGAAAAAAGGTATCTTAAGACCAGATTCGGATTTGTATTCGGAAAAACAAAATCATAATATGATGTTAACAGGTAATTTTAATGAAAATAGAGCGGAACTCGCTATTGTAGATGGCGAAAAAAACATAGGAAAATTGTATGTATTATTAGAAAAGGAGAATATGCTTAAAATAGATGTTCAGTATACTGAACAAAAAAGAAAAGATACTTTTAATTTTATATCATATAATTTAAAAGATTTAGAATTAGATGTTCGTGCGAAGTTTGATAATGATATTGAAGATGTTACTTTGAAAAAATGGGGTAAGGTAAAATTTGTTTCTGTAATTAGAACAAGTATGAGACGAAAAACATTGATTATATATTTAGTTGATGATAAAGAAAATATACTGTACGACTTTTCTGAATCAGTGGTGTTTCCGAGTGATTTTAGGGTAAATGATTTTTTGTTTAAGGATATAAATAATGATGGTAGGGAAGATTTTTTATTGATATTAGGCGGAATAACAGATTTAGAACTTCATAAGGCTATAATTTACGAACAAAATAAAATAGGTGGATTTGAAGTGAATGTAAATAAAACAAAAAAAATAAACAATAAAATGAATGAAACTAATAAATATTCTGTTCAGGATATGTTTAAGTATTTGAGGCTTTCAAGTTAACTGCAACCAATATTCAATCAATGACAAGTCTTACAGAACCATGGCGGAATGCCGTGGAAAATAGATTTCTTGGTGTTACTCCGGCACAACCACTTGCACAAATGAGTGCAATTGTACAGAATCACATTTATGCGTCCTCTAGCGCAGGGCAGTTGTCACCTGCCACCTAAAATGGTATGATACCAGTTTGGGTGGCGAGGCATAGAGTAAAGACCAGGGCGCCCTGGGAACAGTGACAGAAAGATGGATAAGGTAAACTATACTTACGATGCCGAGGGACTGCGTACTAGCAAGACTGTGAATGGAGAAAAAACAGTTTTTGTCTGGGACGGGGATTAACTGGTAATGGAACTCTCTGACAGCGGCAAGGTGCAGAAGCGGTATATCTGTGGAAATAACCTTGTATTACTTGGGTTGAGAGCAGATATGATGGTGGTGTAAAGTGTATTGAAACTGTCTCAGGTGTTTGAAATATGAAGAGTATCAATACTATCCGAACCTATGATACAGCAATCGTGTTTTGATTTGGATAAGTAAATACCAACATAAAAAACATTCTATGTATAAAGTTTACGCTGTGTTTCTGCAAACTTTATGTTGAATGTAGCATAACATCATGCGTTATCTAACTAATAAACAAATAGACATAGAGTTGTGGTTAAAGCCTTTAAAGGAAACAGTCAGCTTATAGGGAGGTTGTCGTAGGTGAATTTACTAATTCATAGTGTTTATAATTGAGTATATAGAAAATAATTTAGAAAGGAAGATGTGTAGTGAATTTTAATTCCCTTATGAATTCATTATACCACGTGAAAAGATGAAAAATAATATATGCATAATATTTATTAGTTTGATTTGTGTATTTTTGTCAGTGGGTTGTGGTGGCAAAAAGATCAAACAAAAGACAGAAGTTAAAAACGATATGACATTGTCGCAAGAGAAGCGAGATAATGTAGGGGAGTACCTTTTTAATGCGGATGAGATGGAATCGATTGAGATAAGCGCGAAGGATTTACATAAAAGGAAGAAATGTGAAATGTCGACGGAGATAACGGAAGGAGAAACATTAGGTTTCGTAATTAAACGTGAGGATGTAGGTGAAGGTATTTCGATGAAGGTTTTTTCGGAAAACCAAAGTATTGATTTAATTAGTAATTTAGGAGAATCATTAGAAGAGAAGTGGGCAGGAGCGAAAAAAGGTTTCTTTTATCAAATGGCTGCCTGTGATATTAATGGCGATGGAGAAAAAGAAATCATAATTGCTGGAGGAAATAAGAAGGATGTATTGGAACTGTGTGTACTTCAGGTAAAGAAGAATTTAGAACTTGGATATGGGGAGGAAGAGGAAGAAAATCCCCAATTAATAAAAAGCATTAACGGAGGCTACAAAGCTTATCTTAACGATAAAAGAAAGATTTGTGTTATAAAGTAGGATGCTACCATGTAAATATAAAACGGATAACACCATGATATGAAGAAGGAGAAATTAATGAATGAAAAAAATAATTATTTGGGGAATTAATGTTATAGTTATTATTCTAACTGTGTTTTTGGTGAGTTGTATTATTAGAAATAATGCAAATAGAAGTAATGATAATTGGAATACAGGTTGAGATAGTTGACAAAATGCCGCTTATTGCGAAGGTAATTATTATTCCGGGTGTCATATTTCTTATTTGGGTTATTCTTATATCTTTTGGCTTTGTCTCAGAAAGTGTTAGTGATTGGATAAGTAATGTTATAGATTTTTTATTAGTATTAGGAACGGTGCCATTTATATGGGGTGCTGTAAATGAATACCATCGTGCAGAGAGAGAAGAACAGTAGAACATTGGTGGAAGAAAAACGGTATCTGTGAACAAGATTATTCTAATAGATTTATAGGTTACGGGTTGACAGACTCTGTCAACTAAAATTATGATATCGATATAACATAAGTGCACATAATGTTATATTAAAATATTTGGAGGAAAAAAGAAAATGAATGGATTAAGATATATAAGAAAACAGTGTAATTTTTCTTTGAGTCAGTTGGCTGAGAGGTTGGAAGTTTCGAGACAAATAATAAGTGCTTGGGAAAATGGGAAAAAGGAAATTCCAGAAATGAGAAAGAAGCAATTGGCAGATTTTTTTGGTATTGACAAGTGTTTCTTTGATGAAATATCGGAGGAACAGAAAAGAATTTTGTTAGACAAGGCAATGTTTAGATATATCGAAGATGGTGAGGAAACTTATCGTTATAAGCCTGATAAGAATACGAAAAAGCTGGTTGCATATTTTCCACCAGAACATGAAATGAGTTTGAGCGAGGAACTTATTGAGTTGCAAAGGAAGCAAAAACAATTACTGGATCGTATAAACCATATGATTTCAGGTCCTAAACAAGTAAGTCTTAGAGACCAAATGTGTTTTATTACGAGGGGAGTAGAAGTTTTTAGCATGATAGCAGATGCTATGGATGGATGTTTTTCAAAAGAAATACAATATAAAATGCCATATTATTTTGGAATACTGGAGGTTTTGCGAGCAATGAATATTGTGATAAATTTGTCAGATGATGAGCACAGGGATAATGTATCAGATGACGAAAATTTTAATGAATTAGTATCGGTCATAAAACGGGTATTTGAGAATATGATGGATAAGACAAGCATACCGGTGAACAATTCAGAAAAGAATAATGGTAATAATAAAGAGGTATTAACGATGCAGGAGAAAATACATATGGCAGAGGAAAGTTATAGTAAATTTGAGAAACCAAAGGATATGAAGATGTATTCCGTATATTTAGATTAAAATGCAAAATCCAGTGTGAGTGGGATGATTATTGGACAGCTGGGAATGTATTATATACTCAAAGAGAACCTTTAAACCTTATAATTTTGAATTTTGTAGGAGGTAGAGAGATGAGAGATTGGATGGATTTTGATGGCGACGGTGAGGTGGATAGCTGTGAGAGGATGTTTGCTGAAGAAATACTTTGCACGAGTAAAGAAGAGCATGAGGCATTATTTGGAGATGCTGGAGATTTCGATGACGATATGGAAGATGATTTTGAAATTGATGCCATGGCAGCAGGCCTTGATGTTGATGAGTTAGAACTTATGGATCCGGATGAGAGGGCAGAGGCGTTAGAAGAAGCCGGCTTAGATCCGGATGACTATGATTTTTGCTAGGGCTAAAAAGGCATGTTGATTAATATGAGTTGTTATCTGCCCTCTAAACTGGTATGATAAATTTATCAATAGGAGGACCGTGATTATCATGAGAATACTTATGTTAGGAAACAGTTTTACCTCGGCTAACAATCTTCCCCAATTAATTGCAAAAAGAACCGGTGCGGAGGTTGTAGCACATACAAGAGGTGGTGCAAGGTTAAGGGAACATTTGAATCCTAATACAAAAATGGGAGCAAAAACATTAGCGGCATTGAAAGAGGAACCGTGGGATTTTGTTATTTTGCAGGAAATGAGTAACGGACCGATTACCTCGAAAGAAAGTTTTCGTGACAGTGCAGGAGATTTGTGTGATTTAATATGGTCGATAGGTGCAAAACCGGTTTTTTATGCGACGTGGGCTTATCAGAAGGACTGCGCTAAACTTGTAAAACTTGGGCTTTCATATGATGAAATGTATGAGCAGATGCATGAAAGTTATTATGAAGCTGCAAAAGAAAATAAAGCACTTATTGCGGATGTAGGGACAGCATTTTATGAAAATTCAAGTGATACACCTATTTATGCAGATGATGGCTGCCATCCGAGTGCTGTAGGAAGTGAAATTGCGGCTGATGTCATTTCAGAAATCATCAGAAATAACTATAGGCAATTGGCAGCAAATGATGGAGATGAATTTTGTCCGCGATGTGATGCCAATTTAACATTGCAAAAAGGTTATCGCAACGATTTGCCTTACTGGGTTTGCAAGGGGTGTGGAGAGATGCTGATAAATCCGCGTGTGGAAACAGACAATGAGGTGGCGTGGATTTGCGACCAATGTGAAGCCCTGCTGAATGAACAAGATGGTTTTAGCGAGAACTGTGATAGTTGGAAATGCACAGAGTGTGGCTTTGTAAACCGAATTGATACGAGTATGATTTATTTGTCCGAGGCTGAATATCAGATGTCGCTTTCGAATCCTTATAAGGGAATGACGGATGAAGACGTAATTGAACTTATGAGTTATGAAGAAATCAGCAATTTGGATGAAAGAGAAAATGTTGTACTCGTAAAAATGGATGGGAAAAATTATGTAAAGAAAATTCTCAGTACATATAATGAAAGTGTATATCGGTATCTTATATGTCATCCAATTGCCCATATGCCACAGATTTCTAAGGTTTATCGAGGTGACAGGTATTTAGTGATTATTGAGGAATACATCGAAGGAAGTTCATTATCGGAATACCTGAAGAAAGGAATATTTAAGCCTACAGAGGCAGTGCATATTGTCAGAAATTTATGTTGTATTTTAAATGAATTGCATACACTGGAGTGCCCAATCATTCATCGGGACATCAAACCATCAAATGTTATGCTCACCAAATCAGGAGAAGTGGTGTTACTCGATATGAATGTAGCAAAATGGTATGATTCGGAGGAAAAAGAAGATACAAGACTGCTTGGCACTAAGGACTATGCGGCACCGGAGCAGGTCGGATATGGGATGAAAGCGTCTTCAAATAAAACCGATATTTATGCAGTTGGGATTCTTTTAAATGTAATGCTTACCGGAAAATTTCCGAAAGAGAAACCGGCACAAGGAAAATTGTGGAATGTTATAGAACGGTGCATATCTTTAGATGCGAATTCCAGATATCGTGCAGACGAATTAATTGAACGGTTGGACAACTATTTAGGGGAGAATACGAATGCAGGAAAAAAGGACAGATGAACTGGATGAACTTTTGGAAAAAATGAAGCCTGAGCAATTAGGCGATTATTACAAAGACAACAAAAAATATATGGCAGATGACAAGAAAACATTTTCTTATTATATGAAAGATGTTTTGGCAAATAAGAATTTAATGTGTACGAATCGAAAAATATGTTTGAAGGATATTTATTCAATTGCCGGTGTCTCTGAATCTTACGGCGAGAAAATTCTAAATATGGAAAAGCATACGAAAAACCGCGATTTGATTCTTCGATTTTGTATAGCGGGACATTTTTTGCTGGATGAAGTGAACCGGGCACTTAAATTATATGGAATGAATCCATTGTATGCGAAGGATAAGAGAGATGCCTGTTTCATTGTCGCAATTAATAATAGGAAATATGAATTGTTTGAAATTGATGATATGCTTGAGAGGCAGGGGCTAAAAAAAATATCAAAAGAAGAATAAGCAAAATCCTCACCATTTTGGTGGGGATTTTTTTGATTATTTTGTGATAGGATAATCTCACAGATATCTGAAAAGTTACGCAGAGTAATCAAAAAGTAATTTGAAATGCAATTGCAAAATTTATATAGTTATATTATGAAAGGGGGGCATAGTTTTATGGGGGTCAAAATTAGCCTCGGAAAGTTTATTTCGACGAGGCGAAAACAAAAGTTTATGACGCAGGAAGAACTGGCAAATAAGATGCATGTGTCCAAATCTGCAATTGCAAAATGGGAAACGGATGGTGGAGTCCCAGATCGGGATAATTTGTATCGACTGGCTGAAATCATAGGTGTTTCTGTGGATGCCATGCATCATATAATGGCTGGAAATGCCAGCTTTGAGGAGGAGGAAATTGCTCCGCCCAATATTACGCAGGATGTAATTCAATTGCTGGAAGCATATGGATATGAAGTGGTTCGACCGGAAGAGAAAAGGAACATTGTAGTGAAGATTAAGGAGGAAGAAAGATGACAGAAACAGATGGAAAAAAGAAAATAATTGTGGTTTCATTTTTGGCTATGTTGATTGGCTCAATAATGTTAATAATAACTTTGTTTGTGCCTTTTGCATCTGCTACAGATGATCATAGGGAGTATTTAGAAAAGTACGCAAATACGGTGAGTATTGAGGAATTGGATATAACAAATGAACAATTGCTTGATGTATCATTGTTTAAATTTGCAAGGATATATTCTGCATTAAGTGGAATGGAAATTTCAAGAGACATAAGTATTTCTTGTATTGCGATGATTTCAGTATTTGCTTTTTTTGTGCTATTAACATTGCTTTTTTCTATATTAAGGAAAGCAATACCTGTAATTATTTTTGATTTACTTACATTCGTTGTGTTTAGAATTATACAATGGGATTTTGAAGACAGAGGTGTGATTTCAAACAGTAAATATGATGGTGGAATAGCACTGTACATAGGGTATATTGGTGTGGTTATTGTTATGGCTGGAGCTGTGACTCTTTTAGTAATGAAGATTAAAAATAAAAAACAACGAAAAGTGTTAGAACAGTAAAATGGAGGAAATTTCAATGAAAAAATTATTATCAATGGTAGTTATTTTTTGCATGGTATTTATTTTGGGGGCTTGTGGAAGCAAGGAAGCTGGAAGTGAGGCAAACGGTAATACGGAAGATGAAAAAGCTAAAATCAAAATTGAAGAGTTGAATTATCAGGTTAATGTTGAAGTTGATAATGGTGAACGCTATGTGATGATGAAATTAACCAATAATTCTAAATATGTAATTACAAATTTTGAATTGACATATAAAGTAAAAAAAGATGTCACGAATGAGCAGAAAAACAAATTTTATGATGAAATACAAAAGAACTTTAAATTTAATGAAGAGGATGTTAATGAGTTAAAACAAAAAGAAATTTCTATGCATGCCGAAACAAACAGATTGATTGATGCTGGTCAAACAGTTGATAAAATTAATTGTTATTATTTTGGTGGCAGCTATTATTTAAAGGATATAAATCATTTGAAACTTTGTGAGCCAGATATCGCTACTATAAAATATATTGATGATGGCAAGATTCATACGATGTATTATGACTATGCTAATGACAGTTATTCTTATGATGATGAAATAATACCTTCAAATCAGTGGACCAAAAGGGCAATTGGGCAAAAAATACCAAAACTTGATTCTAAATGCATTATTGCTGATACAGATGAAGATGATGAGTTCAAGTTTGAAGCATATGGATTCACAATCGATGAATTTAATGAATATGTAGATAAATGTAAAAAATTAGGATATATTGTTGATGAACTTTCTTTTGATAATTCTTATTCTGCAGATAATACGGATGGATATAACGTGGATCTTGATTTTGAAGAAAAAGATTGTGCAATAAGAGTAACAATACAAAGTCCAGAGTGAACAAAAGAATGAGAGTGAGGAATGATAAATGGATTTATGTGATCAATGTGGTAACAAAAGTTTAATGCCGGAACATTATTCAGATGTCTGTTTGTGCAAGAAATGTAGCATGAAATTATTGAGTTCAACGTGGAAGAACAAAGAATATGATTCGAATGAAGAAATTGACAGACAAATGGAAAAAGTCATAAAATTAGCGGGTAAATATTCTTATTCTCCAAAAGTTATTGAAGGGCTAAGCAGTTTTTTTTCTTCAAAAAAGATAGATGGATTATACAGAAAATTTAGTGGAGGGTGTGGACAAAAGATAATTGTTTGTTCGGATAGACTTATTATTAAAACAGAGGCGGATTTTGACATCAAAGAAATTAGAAAGGCTTATAAAAGGATGTGTGCAGGAAAAAGGGGAGCGATTGGAATTGGTGATTATGTTTCCGCTCAGCAGGCAACGCAAATTGTTTCTATGGCTATTGGAAATATAGTTCCAGGGAGAGGTTTTATAAAGTCGGGAATAAAAGCATTAGGGAGTGGCGTTGCATCCAACGCGATTAGCGGAAATGTCTCCTATAATGAAAAACCTCAGAAATCAGAAACATTAAATATATCATCAGGGGATAAAAAAATTTATTATGCAGAATATGATATTGTTACTTTTTATGGGCCGATAAGTGAGGAAGAGTATGGGTTTATCCGTTTCCAAAATAGTCATTTGGCAGATGAGTCTAATATGGATGTTATATTTTGCTTCGTTAATACGAAAAGCAAAGTGAATCAGGCTAATGAAATATATAATTATATTCAATCCCAAATTGCATCGATTAACGAATCAAAATTAAATAATGTAATGGAACAACCACAAATGACTGAAAAAAATGAAGCAATACAAGTGCCAGATCAAATTTTAAAATATAAAGAATTATTTGATGTGGGAGCTATAACGAAAGAGGAGTTCACAGCGAAAAAGAAACAACTACTGGGTTTGTAAAATGTGAAAAATCACAAAATTAGTAATGATATCGAAACAATAGATACTTCATGGGACAATAGCATTACTAAATTTTGTGCAATGTACAAAAATAAGGAGTGAATATAAATGCATTAATTTTGACAAATAATAAGGGCTATTGTAGAATGAAAAGTATAAAAAGACAAAGTGGTGCTAGGACTGTTGTCCTAGCACCATCAGACTGTAGACAAATGTGGGAGTATCCCAAAGTTTGTGTAAACCTTCAAACTGGTGTAAGATATAATTACTC